>FWWM01002685.1_pt1 | contig 46937 bp, 42 predicted proteins | sample 2228351 | NCBI WGS metagenome assembly FWWM01 (sample SAMEA103939774, study PRJEB20133) | metagenome
CAGTGCTCCGAGCCCTCCGGGGCCGTAGGCCAATACAGTAGCCACCTCGCTTGAATCGTGAATTCCGGCCCCGACCCTTCGACGGTCGAGGCCTGTTGTGGCACTCCGGCCAGGACCTCCCCGGCCGCCTAGCCTGAAAGATCTGGTTTCCACAGCACCTGCAAGCCGGAGCTTCAACGCCGCCGGCTCTTGGCCGATCTCAGCGTGCACCACGCGGCCCAGGTTCATGAAGTGCCGGACCGCCTGGCAAATCATCGGATGTTCTCGACCCACAGCTGGAGCCTCGCCCCCTCAACGCCGGCGACCCCGGAGGTTAACGGATGGCGCGTTCAGGGTGAGATTTTAGCTGACCAGCGAGGCCTCGCGGACGGCCAGGTGAAGCGTCCAGGGCAAGGGTTAGCGGCAAGGGGCGCCTACTCGGGTGTGGGCTCGAAGGCGCTACTTCTCGCGAACCGCGGCCTGCGTTTCTCCTGGAAGGAGCGTATGCCCTCGTGGATGTCCGGGCCGCTGAAGCCCAGGAACTCCAAGGCCAGGGAGGTGTCGAAGATCGGCCCAGCCATGCGCAGCCAGTTGTTGAGGGAGTACTTGGTCCAGCTTATGGCAGTGGGCGAACCCTCGGCAAGCTCCACGGCTATGGCAAGGGCCTGTTCATACACCTTGTCGTCGTCGACGCACAAAGACACCAGGCCGATCCGCTCGGCCTCTTCCCCACCAACCTCCTTGCACAGCAGGAGATAGTACTTCGCCTTGGCCATGCCGCAGAGAAGCGGCCAGATTATGGCGGCATGATCGCCCGCCGCAACGCCAATGCGGGTGTGCCCGTCGATGAGGCGGGCCGACTTGCCCGCGACGGAGATGTCGGCGAGCAACGCCACCGCTAGCCCAGCGCCCACGGCCGGCCCCAGGATGGCCGAAACTATCGGCTTGGAACAGTTGATGATGTTGTAGACAAGGTCGCGAGCCTCCCGCCACACCGTGACCCTCGTCGCCCAGTCCGAGGCCACCTGCTGCACCATGTCGATGTCCCCACCCGCCGAAAAGGCCCGCTCGCCAGCCCCGCGCACAAGCACGGCCCGAACCATCGGGTCGGCATCCACGTCGGCCCATACCTCCACCAGCTCGCGGTGCATCACCCGGTCCGTCGCGTTCAGACGCTCGGGCCTGTCCATGACTACTTCCAGCACGCCGTCCGCGGGCCAAGAAAAGCGCAGCCTCTCGTAACGACTGTAGCGGCCACCTACCTCCATCAGAACCCCCATAACCTATAGCTTCAGTGTCCCTGGAGATCGATCTTCCGCATGCGAAACCCGACCCAGCGGGAGCGGTCGAACTGCTCCCGCAGATAAAGAAAAGGCGGAGGTGCAGCACCTCCGCCTGCGCATCAGCCGCCCGCCGCCGCGGTTTGGGCGTCCTCCGAGGCTAGGCTGGCCGCCATGTCCCTTCGCTTCCTGGCTTCGAGGCGTGCCAGGAAGCCCGAACCGGCGGGTATGAGCTTGCCGATGATCACGTTCTCCTTGAGGCCCCGCAGGTAGTCCACGGCACCGTTTACGGCCGCCTCCGTCAGAACCCTCGTGGTCTCCTGGAAGGACGCCGCCGACAGGAAGCTCTCGGTCTTGAGGGCCGCTCGGGTGATGCCCAGCAGCTCCAGCCGCGCCGTGGCGGGCCTGCCGCCCTGGGCGAGTACTTTGGCGTTCTCTTCCTCGAAGGCGAACCTGTCCATGAGCTCGCCGGGGAGCAGGTCGGTATCCCCGGGGTCCTCCACCACTACCTTCCGCAGCATCTGCCGCACGATTATCTCTATGTGCTTGTCGTTGGTGTTCACGCCCTGGGAGCGGTAGACCTTTTGCACCTCGTCCACTAGGTATCTCTGCGCTGCCTCCTTGCCAAGCACCTGCAGGATATCGTGTGGATCGAGGGAGCCTTCCGTCAGCTGGAATCCAGCCAGCACCCGGTCGCCGGTCTCCACCCTCAGCCGAGCCGTGGCCGGCACCTGGTAGACCTGCTCGTCGGTCTCCTCGCTCCTGATCACCAGGCGGCCAGCCTCCACGCTTACAACGCCGTCCATCTGGGCCACGATGTCGGCCCTGTCAGCCAGGCTCGTGGACCTTGCCAGCACGTCGCCCCGCCTCACCGTAGCCCCGTCGTTCACCACCAGTTCGTAGTCGGGCGGGACCTCGTAATCGTCGGTGGCCACCGATGTGGAGGTGACTGTGATCCGGTAGATATCTCCCTCGCGCTTTACGGTGACCAAGCCATCGGTGAGGCTCATGAGCGCCTTACCCTTGGGGACCCGCGCCTCGAAGAGCTCCTCCACCCTGGGAAGGCCCTGAGTTATGTCCTCCGCGGCCACGCCGCCCGTGTGGAAGGTGCGCATGGTTAGCTGGGTGCCAGGCTCTCCGATGCTCTGAGCAGCTATGATGCCCACCGCCTCGCCGAGGTCCACCATGTGTGCCACGGCGAGGTTGCGCCCGTAGCACATGCGGCACACGCCGTACCTGGCCTCGCAGGCCATGGGCGAACGCACCCGGACCCTGTCGATGCCGGCGTCCACGATCTGCTTGGCCTTCGCCTCGTCGATCTCCTCGTTCCTGCGGACGATGACCTGCCCGCTGTTCGGGTCCACCACGTCCACGGCTGCCACGCGACCCTGGATGCGGTTACGGAGGGGCTCGGCCATCTCGCCCGCGTCGGTGGCCGACATCCATATGCCGCCGGTGGTCCCGCAGTCGTCGGTGGTAACTATAACGTCCTGGGCCACATCTACTAGCCGTCGGGTCAGATAGCCGGAGTCTGCGGTGCGCAGGGCCGTGTCGGCCAATCCTTTGCGGGCACCGTGCGTCGAAATGAAGTACTCCAGCACGGTCAGGCCCTCCCTGAAGTTGGACCGGATGGGCAAGTCGATAATGCGGCCCGCCGGGTCGGCCATAAGCCCGCGCATGCCCGCCATCTGGCGGATCTGCTGGATGTTTCCTTTGGCACCGGAGTTGGCCATCATGTACAGGGCACCGAAGCGGTTGAGCGACTGCTCCACCGCTCTGGTGACCTCTTCGGTGGCCTGCGTCCATATCTCCACGGTCTCCCGGTAGCGTTCTTCGTCGGTGATGTAGCCCCTGCGGTACTGGCGCTCCACCGTCTCCACCCGCTGATCGGCGTTGGCGAGGATCTGCTCCCTCACAGCGGGTATCTCCAGGTCGCTCACCGCTATTGAGAGGCCGCTCTTGGTGGCGTAGTGGAAGCCCACCCGTTTCACCTCGTCGGCCACCTGGGCCGCCCTCTCGGGCCCGAAAAGCTTGTAGGCCTCGGCCATGAGCTCCTTGAGGGCTTTCTTGTCCATGACCTTGGTGGTCAGCCGCTCCCGGCTCCTCAGCTCGGGCGGCAGGTGGTCGCAGAAGATGAGCTTGCCCGCGGTGGTATCGATGAGCTCCCGCTTGCCATCTGTCTCCATGCGCACCTTTATGGCCGCCTGAAGGTCGATGTGGCCAAGATGGTAGGCCAACATGGCCTCCTCGGGCGACGCGAACACCTTGCCTTCGCCGCGGGCGCCGGGCCGCACCACCGTCATGTAGTAAGCGCCCAGAACGATGTCCTGGGTGGGCGAGACTATGGGCTCCCCGTTGGAAGGCGAAAGCAGGTTGCGGACCGATATCATGCGCTCCCTGGCCTCCAGCTGAGCCTTTCTGGAGAGGGGCAGGTGCACAGCCATCTGGTCGCCGTCGAAGTCAGCATTGTAGGCGGTGCACACCAGCGGGTGCAGTTGGATGGCGCTTCCCTCCACCAGAACGGCCTCGAAGGCCTGGATGCCCAAGCGGTGCAATGTGGGCGCCCGGTTCAGCAGGACAAGGTAGTTCTTGATAACCTCTTCCAGGACGTCCCACACTTCTGGATCTACACGTTCCACCTTCTTCTTGGCGCTCCGTATGTTGGTAGCGTAGCCCTTCTCGATCAGCTTCCGCATTACGAAGGGCTTGAACAGCTCGAGCGCCATCTTCTTGGGAAGACCGCACTGGTGAAGCTTCAACTCGGGTCCAACGACTATGACGGACCTGCCCGAGTAGTCCACCCTCTTGCCCAGAAGGTTCTGGCGGAACCTACCCTGCTTGCCCTTCAGCATGTCCGAAAGGCTCTTCAGCTTGTGCTTGCTGGCTCCAGCAACCGCTCGGCCCCTTCGGCCGTTGTCGATCAGGGCATCCACGGCCTCCTGGAGCATCCGCTTCTCGTTGCGGATGATGATCTCCGGAGCACCCAGGTCCTGCAATTTCTTGAGCCTGTTGTTGCGGTTGATGACACGGCGGTAAAGGTCGTTAAGGTCGCTTGTAGCGAAGCGGCCACCGTCCAGCTGGACCATAGGGCGCAGGTCTGGCGGGAGCACGGGGAGGACCTGGAGGAGCATCCACTCTGGGCGGTTGCCGCTCTTGCGGAACGCCTCCACCACGCGAAGCCTCTTGATGGCCTTCTTGCGGCGTTGACCTGAGGTGGACTGGGCCTCCTCCCTGAGCTGACGAGCCATCTCGTCCAGATCGAGATGGCTGACGATATCCCGAATGGCCTCAGCTCCCATGCCGGCCTTGAAGATCTTGCCGCACACCTCCTGAAGCTCGCGGTACTGGGTTTCGGTTAGGAGCTGCAGCTTGTGGACGCTGCGCACCTTCTCCAGCTTCTCGTGGAGCTCCTCCAGCACCTTGCCCTTGGCCGCTTCCACGGAGGCCCGATCTCCCGACAGCCGCTCCCTTACCTGGCCCTCCAGGAGCTGGCGCTCGCTGTCGAAGAGGGCCTGCTCTGCCTCGATGCGGCCCCTGGTGGTCTCTTCCAGGTCGACAAGGAACCTCTGGAGCTCATCCCTGAGCCTGGTTATCCTGAAATCGTTAACGGCTTCGCCGTCCCGAACTATGACCGCACCTGTGGGCGAAAAGACGATGTCGCTCTCGGCCGAACCGCCTTTCTGGGCCACCAGGGCCGCCTCCAGCCGCTGGGCCTCCGAAATAGCCGACTCCGTCCTCTCGGCCATCTCCTGCTCCAGGCGGGCGATGAGCTCCTGGATGTTCCGCCGCTTCTCTTCGATGAGGGGGCGGACCTCCTCGAGGGCCTCTCGCTCCTTCTCGGCTATTTCGGCCTCAAGGTGCTCTATGCGCCGGTTGGCCTCGGCCTCGAGCTTCTGGACAAGGTCGTGGCGGGCCCTCTCGTCCACTTCTGTGACTATGTAGGTGGCGAAGTAGAGCACGCGCTCCAGGTTCCTGGGCGAGATGTCCAGCAGGAGGCCGAGCCGGCTCGGTGTCCCCTTGACATACCATATGTGGGCCACGGGAGCGGCCAGCTCTATGTGGCCCATCCTCTCCCTCCGCACCTTGGAACGGGTGACCTCCACGCCGCACTTCTCGCACACCACGCCCTTGTAGCGCACCCGCTTGTACTTGCCGCAGTAGCACTCCCAGTCCTTAGTGGGACCGAAGATGCGCTCGCAGAAGAGGCCGCCAAACTCCGGCTTCAGGGTCCGGTAGTTTATGGTCTCCGGCTTCGTGACCTCGCCATGAGACCACGACCTTATCTGCTCCGGGGAAGCCAAGCTTATTCTGATAGCACTGAAATCGGCAGCTTCAGCCATAGACTCTTCCTACCTCTCCATCCCCGAAAGGTTTATCCCCTCGAGATCAGCCACGCTCTCTACCAAAGGTTCCTCGGTGAGCCGCATGGGAACTTCGTCCTCCGAGAGCACCTCCACCGAAAGACCCAGGCTCTGCAGTTCCTTCATGAGGACCTTGAAGGATTCCGGAATGCCTGCTTCCGCGATGGGCTCGCCCTTCACTATCGCCTCGAAGGTCTTCACCCTGCCGACGATGTCGTCGGACTTGACGGTCAGCATCTCCTGAAGGGTATAGGCGGCCCCGTAGGCCTCGAGGGCCCACACTTCCATCTCGCCGAACCTTTGGCCGCCGAACTGGGCCTTGCCGCCCAGCGGCTGTTGGGTCACCAGGGAGTACGGCCCCGTGGACCGCGCGTGGATCTTGTCCTCTACGAGGTGGACAAGCTTCATCATGTAGATGATGCCTACCGTCACGGGCTGGTCGAAGGGCTCGCCCGTCCTCCCGTCGTACAGGATCACCTTGCCGTCCTCGGGAAGCCCGGCCTTCCGCAGCTCCTCGCGGATCTGATCCTCCGTGGCCCCATCGAAGACAGGCGTGGCCACCTTAAAGCCCAGCTTCTGGGCCGCCCATCCGAGGTGCGTCTCCAGCACCTGACCAATGTTCATCCGCGACGGCACACCGATGGGGTTGAGGATTATGTCTACAGGTGTGCCGTCGGGCAGGAACGGCATGTCTTCTACGGGGAGGATGCGGGAGACCACACCTTTGTTCCCATGCCTGCCGGCCATCTTGTCGCCCTCGGCTATCTTGCGCTTCTGGGCGATGCTGACTCTCACCATCTGGTTTACGCCGGGGGGAAGCTCGATGCCGTCCTCCCTGCTGAAGACCTTGACGTCGATGACCTTGCCGTGGACGCCGTGGGGCACGCGCAGGCTGGTGTCCTTCACCTCGCGGGCCTTTTCGCCGAATATAGCCCTGAGCAGCTTCTCCTCGGCCGTGAGCTCGGTGTCGCCCTTGGGGGTGATCTTGCCGACCAGGATGTCGTTGGGGCCCACCTCGGCGCCCACGAAGACTATGCCCCGCTCGTCAAGGTTGCGAAGGCTCTCCTCCCCCACGTGGGGGATGTCGCGGGTGATCTCCTCAGGGCCCAGTTTGGTATCCCGGGCCTCCACCTCGTACTTCTCGATGTGGATGGAGGTGTAGACGTCATCGCGCACCAGGCGCTCGCTAATGAGCACAGCATCCTCGAAGTTCCCGCCCTCCCAGGACATGAAGGCCACCAGCACGTTCTGGCCCAAAGCCAGCTCGCCCTGCTCCGTGGAGGAGCTGTCCGCGATCACCTGGCCCCTGACCACCCGATCTCCCTTGCGCACGATGGGCCGCTGGTTGATGCAGGTGTCCTGGTTGGTGCGGGTGAACTTGCGCAGTGTGTAGCTGTGCTCCTGCCCCTGGTCGTCCCGAACGACTATCCGGTCCGCTGTGGCCGAGACAACCTCGCCGTCCTGTTGGGCCACAACCACCTGGCCAGAGTCGCGAGCGGCCTGGTACTCTACCCCCGTGCCGACGATGGGCGCCTTGGGGTTGATAAGCGGCACGGCCTGCCTCTGCATGTTGGCGCCCATTAGAGCCCGGTTGGCGTCGTCGTGCTCCAGGAAGGGTATGAGGGCTGCCGCCACGCTCACGATCTGCTTGGGAGACACGTCCATGAAGTCCACCCTGTCGGGCGATTCCATGAGGAATTTGTCGCCCTGTCGGACCACCACCCTGTCGCCCACGAAACGGTTGTGCTCATCCAGCCGAGCATTGGCCTGGGCAATGCGATAGTGTTCCTCCTGGTCGGCCGACAGGTAGACTATCTCGTCGGTAACTACGGGCTTGATACGGAAGCCCTTGATGGGGAGCTGGGTTAGCCGCTCGGCGAGCTTGGGGCTCACCTCCGTGCCAGGCTCCGCCAGCGCCTCCCCGGTCTCGGGGTCAACCACGGGCTCGGCCAGCACCTGGCCCAACAGTTCCTCGTAGAGGTTGGCGGCCACACGCTTGACCTTGCGGTAGGGCGTCTCTATGAACCCATACCTGTTGATGCGCGCATAGGTAGCCAGGGAGCCTATGAGGCCAATGTTGGGCCCTTCGGGGGTCTCTATGGGGCAGATGCGGCCGTAGTGGGAGTGATGTACGTCCCTGACCTCGAACCCAGCCCTCTCCCTGCTGAGACCGCCGGGGCCCAGGGCCGACAGCCGCCGCTTGTGGGTGAGCTCGGCCAGCGGGTTAGTCTGGTCCATGAACTGGGAGAGCTGGCTGCCCCCGAAAAACTCCCGCACGGCGGAGGTGAGGGGCCTTATGTTGATAATGCTGGTGGGGGTAGCCGTCTGCGGATCCTGCAGGCTCATCCTCTCCCTGATCACCTTCTCCATGCGGGCCAGGCCGATGCGGAACTGGTTCTGGAGCAGCTCGCCCACGGCCCTCACGCGCCGGTTGCCCAGATGGTCGATGTCGTCCGGCTCACCGCCCTGGTTGTTGAGCAGAATGATATGCCTGACGATCTCGATGAGGTCGGCCGGCGTGAGGACCCTCTGGCCCTCCGGCTCGTTCAGGCCCAGCCTCTGGTTGAGCTTGTACCGCCCTACCCGGGCCAGGTCGTACCGCCGCCGGTCAAAGAACATTCCGTTGAGGAGGTTTCGGGCGTTCTCCTCGGTGGGAGGATCGCCCGGCCGCATCCTCCTGTAGAACTCCAGCAGAGCATCCCTGGGGGTGGGAGCACCATCCCGCTCCAGTGTGGCCTGGATGTAACGATACTCTGGGTTGGTGTCTACGTCCTTGAAGATCTCCAGCAGGCGGTCGTTGTCGAAGCCAAGGGCCTTGAGGATCACTGTCACGGGCATCTTGCGCTTCCGGTCGACCTTCACGGCCAGAATGGCCTTGGAGCTCGTCTCGAACTCGAGCCACGCCCCCCGGTTGGGGATCAGCTTGGCACCGAAGAGGCGGCGGCCTGAGACCGGATCGTCCACAGCCGTAAAGTACACGCCTGGCGAGCGCACCAGCTGGGATACAACCACCCTCTCGGCACCGTTAATGATGAAGGTCCCGTTCTCGGTCATGATAGGATAGTCGCCCAGGAACATCTCCTTTTCCTGGACCTCGCCGGTCTCCTTGATCACAAGGCGCACCTTCACGTGCAGAGGTGCCGAATAGGTGTGGTCGCGCTCTCGGCACTCGTCCTCAGTCTCCCTAGGCTCCTTCCACTCGTGCTCCAGGAAGTACAGCTCATAGTTGCGACCGCTGACGTCCACTATGGGCGACACTTCCTCGAAGAGCTCCTTCAGGCCCTCCGTCTGGAACCAACGGAAGGAATCCTTCTGGAGCTGGATGAGGTTGGGCAGGGACATGGGAGTTCGAACGCGGGCATAGGACTTGCGCGGCGGGCGCAGTGCCTCCTCCTGCCCGGGCTCGCGATAGATGGGGAACAGTTCCTCGGCGACTACCGCCATGTCGACCTCCTGCGTGAGACAGCAATAGACACAAAGAACCGTGCCACGAGGTTCACCGAACTCGGGCTACGGTCTTGTGTCACTAGCCTTTCCAGGTTAACATCAAGATCATTCTAGCCAAAAGGTACGAGGATGTCAAACCGGCCCAGTCAACGTCCTGCTGACCCCACGGCAACTTACACTATCAAGGAGCTCCCGCGCTTCGACAGGCCGAGGGAACGCCTGGTAGCCCTAGGCCCAGACCATCTTTCCAGTGCCGAGCTCCTCGCGATCCTGCTGCGCACGGGCACCCGGGGCGAGAGCGCCCTGGCCCTCGCCAACCGCCTCATCGCCACCGCAGGCGGCATCGACAGGATCGCCGCCATGAGGCCCGCCGAACTGGCACGCCTGAGGGGCATGGGCATGGCCAAAGCGGCCCAGGTTCTGGCCGCCCTGGAGCTGGGAAGGCGGGTGAGGGTCACCGCCTGGCGGGTCCGACCTGCCATTTCCAGGCCCGAGGACGCCGCTCCCCTGCTCATCGAGCTCCTAGGCCACCTGGAGCAGGAGGAGTTCTACGTCCTTTTCCTCGATGCCAGGAACAGGGTCATGGGCGAGGCCGCCCTTTACAGGGGCAACGCCACCTCTTCGGTGGTACGGCCTGCGGAGGTGTTCAGGGAGGCCCTTCGCCGGAATGCCGTGAGCATTATAGTGGCCCACAATCACCCCAGCGGCGATCCTAGCCCCTCGGCCGACGACGTGGCCTGCACCAGGGCCCTGGTGCAGGCAGGAAAGCTAATGGACATCGAGGTCCTCGATCATCTGATCATCGGCGGCTCGGAGTGGAGGTCCCTCAGGGCCCTGGGCCTGGGCTACTGAGGGACCTTGCGGGCCCCGGCGCGTCCTATTAAGGGGGCCTGTAACCGTAGCGCCATGCCAGGTAGTGGAGCCCGGAATCGGCCATCCGCACGCGGGGCTCATCGGCTTCAGGCAAGAACACCAGCACGCGCCGCTCGAAGGGCTGCACCAGTGCATCCTGCACCCTTCCGTCCACCGTGACCCGGATCCAGTAGGGTTCAGCCAGGGCAAGCCCGATGTCACGCACGCTGTACACCTGGGCCCTGACCTGCCTCCCACCCTCGTACACCGCATCCACCGCCGCCAACAGGTCGGAGAATACCTTTGCCACGTTGTGGTTCGCGGCCCGATCGTACTGGCCGTAGCGCTGATCGTACACAGCCAGGCTCAGATCCGCCTCTATTCTGCCGTCGAAGGAGAGCTTCTCGTATATGGGGCGGCCGCTCCTGGCGTCTATCCTCACGTTGCCCAGGGCGCTCACCGCCCTGGCAAGGGACGCGTACGTCACAGTGCGCGGCGGCATGGGCTCTCCAAATATGGGCTCCTCGGCGGCCTGGCGCGCCTCGTAGCGGCCGGGCCCTACCTCGATCTTCCCGTAAATCATTTCCCAAACCAGCCGTCCGCTGGTCACAAACCAGGGATCGGTGCGGGGTCTGGAGGGATCGGTGATCTCCATCCGCCCCTTAGGGTAGTACTCCACCAGCCTACTGCCCGCGGGAGAGGAGCTGTAGGGCTCCCGGATGGTAACGATGGGCTTGGGGCCCCAGGTCCAGTCCCTCGGTACCAGGCTATCGGCGACGGGGCGATCGAAGCGCTCCCAAAGCTCCCTGAAAGCTGGGTCGGCCTCCTGACCCTCAGGGATCGAGGGGGTGGGTTGGACCAAAGGCGTCGCGCTGGGCCCACCGGCCACGCCCAGGCTACGCAGTGCCTCCAGGGCCGGCGGGCCAAACTGAAGCCAGGTGAAGTACAGGATACCAACTAGAAGTACGAAGACGAACACAACGCCATATCCGCGCTCTGGCTCGTGCCTTGCAAAGGGGTCCCGACCGCCCACCTGTTCCTCCTCCCGCCATCAGTGCTAAAATCCTCATCAGGAACTGTAGGGGAGCTGACGATTTGGCTGGAACCCATATCAAATTCGATCGTCCTGTACCGGCCATTGTACAGGACTTTAGGACCGGCCAGGTGCTCATGGTGGGCTACATGGACCAGGAGGCTTATGCCAAGACCCTCGAGACGGGACTGGCCTGGTTCTGGAGCCGTTCTCGGGGTCGACTGTGGCAGAAGGGAGAGACCTCCGGCAACGTGCTGAGGGTCAAGGAGCTACGCTACGACTGCGATGGCGACGCCATACTCCTGCTGGTAGACCCGGCAGGCCCAGCCTGCCACACGGGACAGGCCTCCTGCTTCTTCAACAAGGTCGACCTGACATCCCATGTGGCCTTCGGGCCGGTGCCAGCCCCCTCCTTTGGGCCGGGGGAGCACAGCCTGTCCCAGCTGGCCGAGGTGATACGTCAGCGCCACAGGGAGATGCCGGAGAGATCGTACACGGCGTACCTGCTGAGGGAGGGGGTGGACAAGATCTCGAAGAAGCTCGGAGAGGAGGCCGTCGAGGTGGTGGTAGCGGCAAAGAACGGCGTGAAACAGAGGATTGTGGAGGAGATGGCCGACCTGCTCTATCACGCCCTGGTGATGCTGGAGGCCTCGGGGGTGGACATCTCCGAGGTATACGCCGAGCTGGCCGAGCGCGCTGCACCATCACTCGAGGCCGGGGAGGAGCCGCACGACCATTAGGCCCCTCTCCCTGTCTATCTTGCGCACAACCTCCTTTGTGGCAGGCAGGAGGTACTCGCGGCCCTCGCCGCGCACCACGTAAACGTCGTTGCTGGGTGTCTCCAGGACCTCCTCGACGTCCCCCAGGTACCGGCCGTCCTCGGCGAACACCTGCAGGCCCAATATCTCGAAGAGGTAGTACTCGTCCGCTCCCAGGGGATGCCGCGCCTCGAAGGGTACCCACAGCTCCAAGCCTACTAGCTCCTCCGCCCGCGACAGATCGTCCACGCCGGCAAGCTTGAGCAGCAGGCTCCCCTTTAGCCAGCGCACCTCCTGGACGGCATGTGGCTGAAGGTCCGGCCCCACCAGAAGCGTCATGCCCGGGGTGAAGCGCTCGGGAAACGAAGAGAGCACCTGGACCTTAAGCGCCCCCCGCCTGCCCCAGGTGCCCACTATCCTGCCGACCAGCAGCCTTTCCGGGGGCATCCGGCGCCGGCTCACTCGATGTCGAGTAGAACCTTTACTCCTCGGCGGCTGGCTGCCGCCCGCAGGAGGGTGCGCAGGGCCCTGGCCACCCGACCGTCCTTGCCTATCACCCTGCCCACCTCCCCTTGCGCAACGGTCAGCCGAAGCATCACCGTCTGCCCCTGGGCAGAGTGGCTCACCTGCACGGCCTGAGGGGTGTCCACCAGGCCCTTGGCCACGTACTCCGTAAGATCTCTCAACGCCTGCACGGCCGCATCAGCCGGCCGGACCCTTCCCTGCGACACCTGCGTCTACTCCCGCTCGCCTCAAGAGCTCGGCCACCGCTTCAGTAAGCTGAGCACCCCGCTCCAGCCAGAACTGCAACCGGTCCACATCCACGTGCATTGTAGCCGGCTTCGTGAGCGGGTCGTAGTGACCCAGCACCTCGATGAACCGTCCATCTCTGGGCGAGCGGCTGTCGGCCACCACGATCCTGTAGCTGGGCCGGTTCCTTGCTCCCATGCGCCTCAACCTGATCTTTACCAAATCTGTCATCCACCTCCCAGTCGGTTAAACTTGCTGCTAGCCACGGGGCGTCCAAGGCAAAATTTTACAGCAACTGCCCCGCCTGCCTCCAGGCTCACGACGTGCGCGCCATACGGTATCCGAAGCCGCGCACAGTTTCGATGAGGCGCGGCTGGGAGGGATCGTCCTCCAGCTTCTCTCTCAGCCAACGCACATGCACGTCGACGGTGCGGGTGCTCACTGGGGCATTATAGCCCCACACACGGCTCAGGAGCTGTTCCCGGCTGAAAACCTGCCCCGCATGGGACGCCAGAAAGTTCAGCAGTTCGAACTCTTTCGGCTTCAAAGCTACGGGCTCTCCCCGTTTCAGCACGCGTTTTGCCAGTACATCGATCTCGAGGTCACCGACGCGGATCTTGCTGGGCTGAGCGGGCTGCCCATTGGCGCCGGAGCGCCGGAGCGCCGCCCTGATGCGCGCCATGAGCTCGCGCACGCTGAAGGGCTTAGTTATGTAGTCATCCGCCCCGAGCTCGAGCCCAAGGACCTTGTCTACCTCGTCGGCCTTGGCCGTTAGCATTATCAGCGGCACTGAGCTCTCCCGTCTGACGATGCGGCAAAGGTCCAGCCCTCCCATCTCGGGGAGCATCAGGTCCAACAGCACCAGGTCCGGCTGCACGGCTCGGAACTTCTTCAGACCCTCCAGGCCGTCGAAGGCCGCAACCACGGTGTAGCCCTCTTTTTTGAGGTTGTAGGTCAGAGCCTCTACCAAAGTCCTGTCGTCCTCTACTATCAGCACCGTTGCCACGGCGATCCTCTAAAGCCCAGGGAAGCCAAGCCTGTCCCAGCCCTTGGGCACCCGGCCGTGGGACACAGTCTTCATCAGGCGCTTGAGCTGAAAGAACTGGTTGAGCAGGGCGTTCACCTGTTGAGGCGATGTGCCGGAGCCCCTGGCTATCCTGCGGCGACGGCTGCCGCCGATGATCTCGGGATTTCGGCGCTCTTCGGGCGTCATGGACAGGATGATGGCCTCGATCCGCTTGAACTGCCCTTCGTCCACCTGCAATCGCTGGCTCCTTAGGGCAGAGCCCAGGCCCGGTATCATCTCCAGCAACTGCTCCAGGGGACCCATCTTTCGCACCTGGCGCAGCTGCTCCAAGAAGTCCTCCAGGTCGAAGGATGCAGTGCGTACCTTTTTCTCCAGCTCCTGGGCCCGCGATGCATCCACGGCCTGTTGTGCCCTCTCGATAAGGCTGAGGACATCGCCCATGCCGAGGATGCGCGACGCCATGCGGTCCGGGTAGAAGGGCTCCAGGGCATCGAGGCGCTCTCCCACACCCACCAGCTTCACCGGCACCCCCGTCACAGCCCGCACCGAGAGGGCGGCGCCGCCTCGGGCGTCGCCGTCGAGCTTGGTCATGATCAGGCCCGTCAGGCCGATGCGCTCGTGAAAGGCCCTTGCGGCGTTGACGGCGTCCTGGCCCGTCATGGCGTCCACTACCAACAGAACCTCGGCGGGCCTGACTGCCTCTTTGATCCGCTCGAGCTCCAGCATCATCTCATCGTCTATGTGGAGCCGCCCGGCCGTGTCGAGTATGACGGGCGACAGGGCCTTGGAGCGCGCGAAGGCAAGCGCCTTCTGGCAGACCTCCACAGGGTTCCGAGAGCCAGGCAGGCTGAAGACCTGGACCTCCAGCTGACCCGCCAGCACCTGGAGCTGGTTGATGGCGGCCGGCCTCTGGAGGTCTGCCGCCACGAGCAGCGGGTGGCGCCCCTGCCTTTTCAGCATCCCAGCAAGCTTGCCCGCCGTGGTGGTCTTGCCCGAGCCCTGCAGGCCGACCACCATCACCACGGCGGGGCTCCCATCCAAGTTCAGGGGCACGTGCCTGTCCCCCAGCACATGGATCAGCTCATCGTGAACGATCTTGACCACCTGCTGGGCGGGCGACAGGCTCTGCATCACCTCGGCCCCCACGGACCGCTCGCGGACGCGGCCGATGAACTCCTTCACCACCTTAAAGTTGACGTCGGCCTCGAGGAGCGCAAGCCGCACCTCCCTGAGGGCCTCGTCCACGTCGTGCTCCGAGAGCCTGCCCTTCCTCGCCAGCTTCCCCAATGTGGCCTGGATCCTGTCGGTGAGCCCTTCAAACACTGGATCCGCTCCAGGCTGGATCGAGAAGGATCGTCAGGTAGGCCTCGGGATCGAAGGGCACCAGGTCCTGCGGCCCCTCACCCACGCCCACGAACCTGACCGGCAGGCCCAAGGACCGGGCGATCGCCACTACGATCCCACCCTTGGCCGTGCCGTCGAGCTTCGTCAGGATAACGCCCGTCAACCCGACGGCGTCCTTGAAGTGTTTCGCCTGGGCCAGGCCGTTCTGGCCAGTGGTTGCATCCAGCACGAGCATCACTTCGTGGGGGGCACCTGGCATGGCCCTGCCTACGGCGCGAGCCACTTTCTTGAGCTCCTCCATCAGGTTGTAGCGGGTGTGGAGCCTTCCAGCCGTATCGATAAGGACTATGTCCGCTCCACGGGACACGCCCGCCGACACCGTGTCGAAGGCCACGGCGCCCGGATCTGCGCCGGGTCGATGGGCAACCACATCGAAGCCCAGCCTCTCCCCCCACATCTGGAGCTGGTCTATGGCGGCGGCCCTGAAGGTATCGGCGGCGCCGGCCAGGACCGACAGGCCCTGTGCCCCGTAGTACGCGGCAAGCTTGGCTATGGTGGTGGTCTTCCCCGTCCCGTTAACGCCTACTATGAGCCAGACCTCGGGTTTGACCCCGTCTTGGCCAGGCGCCGGAGCCTTCAGAATGTCCAGGAGCTGGGCCTTGAGCGCCTCCCTTAGGTCCGTGGCACTGCTGAGCTGACCCGCTCCCGCCCGTCGGCGCAGGTCGCCCACCAGCTCCAAGGCCGTCTCGACGCCCACATCCGCCTCGATGAGCATGGCCTCCAGCTCGTCCCAGGTCTCGTCGCCGACGGCTGCAGGCCTGAAGATGCTCCGAAGGCGGGCAAACACACCTTGGGAGCTCCGTTGGAGCCCAGCCTCCAGCTTCTTGCGGCCCTCTCCAGCCTCCGAGCGCCCGAACCACCTACCCATCGCCTTCCTGCCAATCTACAAAGAAGTTCCTGTAGAAGTCCGCGAAGTCCTGCCGCAGGGCATCGAGCTCGCGCATAACGCGGCGCGGCCCCAGGAGCATCAGGTATCCCAGCCCTAGGGCCAAAAGGGCCACGATAACGGCGACCGTCGCCCTACGCGATCTCGACCTTGCTCTACGCCCTGCCAACGGCACCTCCTGCCAGTCAATTTTACGCTAATGCTGGCCAGCGGCATCCCACACCTTCAACGACAGCACCCTGGTGGCCCCGTCTGCATCGGTGGTAAGGCCGTACAGGGCCTCGCAGGCCTGGATGGTCTGCCTATTGTGGGTCACGACAACGAACTGCACGCGGCCCGCAAGCTGGGTCAGCAGGCCAGCCAACCTCCCCGCCCGGACATCGTCGAGGGAGGCATCCACCTCATCCAGTATGCACACGGGGAACGATCCGACTTCCAGCATGGATATCAGGAGCGCCATGGAGGCCAAGGCCTTTTCCCCGCCGGACAGACTGCCCAACGACTTCACCCGCTTCCCGGGTGGAAGGGCTTCCAGCCTTACCCTGCCGTCACCATCCTCCACAAGATCCGCACTGCCACCGCCGAAAAGCTCGCACCACACGCCCTTGAGGACGTTGCGGAGGGACCGAAGGCCTCGGTCCCAACCCGATCGCGCACGCCCTTCCAGCTCCCCTACCTTATCCGAGAGCATGTGCACCGCCGCTGACACGTCTGCCAGTTGAGCCTCCAGGTGTACCAGCCTGTGATGGACCTCCAGGTACTCGGCCTCCATCTCCGGATCGGGAAGGACGAGCTTGCGCTGTCGGGCTCGGACCTCCGCGAGCGCCCTATCCGGCGCCTCTTCCTGCGCGCCGTCGCCCAGGAGGCCCTGCCACCCTCGGCCCAGCTCCTCCCTGGCCTTTAGTTCCACGTCCTCAGCCTCGCTGCGCAGGCGAGCGATGGCCGAGCTTAGCCTCTGCCCCTCTCCCGCGGTGTGCTCGCGGGCCGACTTCAAGCCTCCAAGCCTGTCGGCGCACGCCTGGGCCTGCTCCACCTTCGACCGAAGCTCGTTGGACAGGGCCTCTCGGCGCTCGCTCAGCTCCCGTATCCGTCCGTCTCGGGCCGAGACCCGGCTTTCGAGCTCGGCCAGCTGCTCCGCCAGCTCCTCGGTCCCTCTGCGCAGCTGGGCGACCTCGGCATCCATTCTGACTTGGACGGCCCGGGTCTCCCTCAGTTTCACCTCCAGCGTGGCCAGCTCCCTTTCGACCGCCTCAAGCTCCTCCCGTAGGGCAGCATCGGCGGCCCCAAGATGGCGCATTCGCTCCCGGAGCTCCTCGGCAGTGCGTTCCACCTCCCGGGCCCTCGCCAGCGCCTCGGCCCGCGCCGCCCCGTCCGCCCGAAGCCGACCCTCTACATCTTCCAACCTGCTCCGAAGCTGTCGGCGCCTCTCTTCCAGCTCCCTGCGGCGCTGCTGCGCTTCGGCCAAGCTTCGCCCTTTGGCCTCCAGGTCATGGGCGGCGGCCCGCCGTTCCTGTTCCAGCCGATCTTTGCGCAAGCTAAGGGCCTGAAGCTCGGCCTGCAGGGCCGAGGCCCCAGAGCGCAGGCTCCTCAGCCTCGCCCTCATCACCTCCAGAGCGTCCTCGGCCTCCTGTCGACGCGTGGCCACCTGCTCCACCTCGGCCGTCAATCGCATCTCCTCCTGCTCCAGAGCCGCCAGCCTCGCCCGTTGGTCCGCCGGTCCGTGGGCTCCTTCGTCCCACCCGCCGGTGAGCTCGCCCGTGGGACGGAGCACGTCGCCGGCCAGGGTAACCAGCGTGAACCCCGGCACCCTTCTGAACAGCCTGCGGGCGACCTCCAGGTCCTCCACCACCAACATTTTTCCAAGCAGCAGTTGAATCACCGGCCGTAGGGCAGCGGGCGCCCTCACCAGATCGGAGGCACGACCCACGATCCCCGGCGCTGCTGGCGGTTCGGGAGGGGCCGGCGGCCTGAGGGTGTCCAGCGGCAGGAAGGTGGCCCTCCCAATTCTAAGTTCGCGGAGGTGCTCCACGGCGGCCACCGCTGCGCGCCAGGACTCTGTGACCACATGCCATCGGCGCGCCCCAAGGGCCGACCAGACGGCAAGGGCGTACTCGTGCGGCACCTCCAGCAGGTGAGCCACCGGCCCGACGATCTCCGCCAACTGCCCTGCCTCCCTGGCCGCAACAAGCTCGGCCACGGGGCGGGGCACACCGTCCAGCCGTGCGAGGCGTTCGCGGACCCCGGCGATCTCCCGCCGCAGTTGCTCAAGCCTGCCCTCGAGCCGCCGCACGGCCTCCACCGCCCGGTCCCGAGCTGCCTCCAGCTCCCTGGCCCGGCCCTCTGCGTCCGCCGCTTCCGTCTCGAGGGCTTCCCATTCCTCGCGAACCCTAGCCTCCTCCAGACCTAGGGTTTCAAGCTCCCTCCCGACGGCCTCGAAAGCCTGTCTGGACATCTGCACGGCCGCAGCGAGGCCCTCGACTCGGCTGCCAAGCTCCCAGAGTTCCTCATCAGCGCTCCGAAGGTCGGCCCTGGTATGGCCGACCTCCAGCTCCAGGTCAGCTGCCTCAGCCAAATGTTGCCCGAGAAGGCCTTCCCTGAGGGCCTGCAGGGCCGAAAGCTCCTGGCCCAGGGCAGCCAGATCGCGCCGAAGGGTGTCCCTTTTGCCGAGCAGATGGGCCCTCCGTCTCTGGCCTTCCTCCAGAGCCTTGGAAAGCCCGTCAGCTTCCGACGACAGGCGCTTCAGATGCTCGAGGAGCGCCGAGGTACGCTCCTGGTTCTGGACGTAGGCTCTGCGCACGACCTGGAGCCTGGCAGCGTCGGAGGCCTGTTCCGCCGACAGGGCGCTCAGCTCGGCGTCGGCCCGCTCCAGGTCGGTCCTAAGCGCCGAAAGCTCTTCCTCAACGGTGCGGGCCTCCATCTCGGCCGAGGAGATGCGGGAGTCCAGGCGGGCAACCTCGGCCTCGAGCTCCTCCAGCCTAGCCCGGGCCTCCCGCTCTTCCTCCTGAAGGCCGCTGAGCTTCCGCCAGTAGACCTGGGCCGCCAACCGCCTAGCGCGGGCCTCCAGCTCGCGCCATTCCTGCCCCTGCTTGACCAGCCGCTCGAGGGTTCGCACGCGGGGCACCAGCTCGTGCCTTGCAGCAGAGAGCTGGACCAAGAGGTCTTGTGCCGCTTGCAGGTCCTCACGGGCCCTGGCCAGCTCCCCCTTCACCGCCGCGAGGCCCAGGGCGGTCTCCAGGCGTTCCCTGAGCTCAAGAGGCCTGAGCTCCAACAGCCACTCCACCTCCCCCTGGCTCACGATGAAGGAGAGCACGCCCAGCCGATCGAGCACTGCCTCGATGTCGCGCAGCCTGGCCCTGGCTCCGTTCAGGTGGAACTCCTGGGTGCCGTCAGCGTGGAGGGTCCGAGAAAGTCCCACCTCGCTCCAAGGGAGGAGGCCGGCGGGGTCGATCCTCAGGCTGACCCTTGCCCAGGCCAGCCGGCCCGCCGGGCCTAGGTGGACTATGTCGGAGGTCTGAGACACCCGAAAGGCCTGACGGCTCCGCTCGCCTGAGACCCAGCGAAGGGCATCCACGATGTTGCTCTTGCCACTCCCGTTGGGGCCCACTATGCCGGTCAGGGTCGGTGCAAAGAGGATAGTGCTCTCGGAGCGAAAGCTCTTGAAGCCCCTCAGGGATAGCCCTATCAGGCGCGGCCTCTGAGCACAGGGAGCGGCGTCGGGCTCTGCGGCCGAGCCAACGGCCTCCGCACGGTCGAGGTGTCCCATCAGCGCCTTCGGACCAAGGAGATCACGAGGGCAAGCAACAGTATGGCTAGGCCAATGGGCAGCACCGAGACGTTAAGCGGGTTCTCCCGAGGCATGGGCGTCTGCTCCCCGAGGGTTTGGACCCACTGCCGGTTGAGGCTGTCTAGGTCGGTGCCAAAGACGGCCTCTACGGCGTCGCCGTAATCTAGGCCGTCCCGAAAGGACCTCACCAGCTGGACCGTTCTTTCGGTCCCGTACTTTGCCTGCAGAAAGGTCACGAAGGAGTAGGACGCCGCATAAGACAGGTGGGCCAGTTGTGGGTTGTAGGCGAAGTTCGAGTTCAGGCTCCGCACCGAGGGCAACGTGCCATCGCGGGCCGCCTTCTGCACAGCGCTTGTGTAGGCCTCCTTGTCGACCAGCTCCTCAGCAACTGCCAAGCCCTCGTCCAGCCACCTGGGCAGGTCGTTGTAGGGGTTGCGGCTCGCGAGCCATGTGACCACATGGCTCAGCTCATGGGGAATCACGCGTCTCGCGTCGCTCGGGCTTTCGCCCAGGGCCACCAAGATTATGCCCGCCGAAGGGAAGGTCTGTCCTCCGATCCACTCGGCACTGCCCCTGGGCAGTGCCCCGCCCAAGTCTGCGGTGCCCCTGTAGTTGTAGATCTTGATGGGCGGGGTAGGAACGCCGTAGCGCCCGGCCAGCTCCTGGTACTTGTCGGCTGCCAGGTTCGCCACCATCTCGGCGTAACCTGGGCCTTCTCCGTACCAGAACACCGACACAGGCCCCTTCGTGACCTGCTGCCAGTGGAAGCGGTCGTCCACGTACTGGAGCCTGCCCTCGGGGCCGAGCGCTTCGGTGCCGTCGCGGAACTTCAGCTCCCAGCGATATCCTACCTCGCTCCCTGGCGGCAGAAAGAAGCGCCGGGTGTCCAAAGTATAGCTGAGCTGTACCGCACCTCCGTCCTGCACCTTTCCGATGGCAAGGTTCGAGTAGTCGTCGCCTGCCACATGGAAGACCAGACTGGCTCGATCGACGTGGGCGCCTTCGGCCACCGCCCTGAAGCCAATGGAGGACCCGAAGGACACCGCGGCATCCTGGCTGACTACGCGGCCACCCTGCGCCAGTGCCGCCCACGGCTCCTCCAGGAATACCAAAAGGACAAGCAGGGCTACAAGGAGCTTCGAAATTAGGCGGCCTCGGCGCTCAGACGCCACTTGAGATAGGCCTCGATGAACTCGTCGATGTCGCCGTTGAGAACAGCTTCCACGTTGCTGGTCTCGTGCCCAGTGCGGTGGTCCTTCACCAGGTTGTACGGATGGAGCACGTACGACCTGATCTGGTTGCCCCAGGCGGCGGCCTTGTGCTCACCCTTGAGCCGCGCCTTCTCTTCTTCGATCTGCCTCTGCTTGAGCTCCAGGAGCCGGGCCTTTAGGATCTTCATGGCCGTCTCCCGGTTCTGGATCTGGGACCTTTCGTTCTGGCAGGTGACCACTATCCCCGTGGGGATGTGGGTGATCCGCACCGCCGACTCGGTCTTGTTCACGTGCTGGCCGCCGTGGCCTGTGGCCCTGTAGGTGTCGATCCGCAGGTCTCTCTCATCGATGTGGACCTCCAGGTCGCTCTCCACCTCTGGCATCACCTCCACGAGGGCAAAGGAGGTGTGCCGGCGGTGGGCCGCATCGAAGGGAGAGAGCCTGACCAGCCGGTGGACCCCAGCCTCCGCCTTGGCATAGCCGTAGGCGAAGGGACCGGCTATTTCGACGGTAGCGCTCTTGATCCCCGCCTCCTCGCCGGGCGACAGGTCCAGGACCCGCGTCCGGTAGCCTCGCCGTTCGGCCCATCGAAGGTACATGCGCAGAAGCATCTCGGCCCAGTCCTGGCTGTCGGTGCCGCCGGCTCCGGCGTGGATGGCAAGTATGGCGTCTCGGTCGTCGTACTCGCCCGACAGCAGCAGCTCGAGCTCTACCCGCCGGAACTCCTCGAGGAGCTCCGAGGCGGAGCTTTCCACCTCCTGGAGGAGCTCGGTCTCGTTCTCCGTTTCAGCCAGATCGTGCAGCTCTATGAGCTCCGCGGCCCTGGCCTTGATGCGGCGCCAGCCATCGACTTCTCCCTGAAGTCGGTTGAGCCTGCGCAGCACTGCCTCGGCCCTTGCGCTGTCCTCCCAAAGGGTCGGATCGGCCGATATCTTCTGGAGCTGCTCGATCTCCTTTAGCCTCGCATCGAGGTCAAAGATGCACCTCGAATTCGGAGATCCTCTGCAGCAGTTCCTGCAGTTTGGTCCTAACTTCCTGAGTCATCGCCCTTTCATCACCCCAGTTCTAGATTGTACAACAGCGGCAGGCCTGTTGCTTGCCCTAGCGGACTCCCAGGGCGCTGGCCACAAGCCCCGGTATTTCCGACGGAAACCGGGCCACGGGCACGCCTGCCGCCTCCAGGGCGGCGATCTTGCTGGCGGCACTTCCCTGGCCGCCCGTTATGATCGCCCCGGCATGCCCCATGCGCCTCTCCGGAGGGGCCGTCCTGCCGGCTATGAAGGCGACCACAGGCTTGCTCATATGGGACTTTATGAACTCTGCAGCCTGCTCCTCGTCAGTGCCGCCTATCTCGCCGATGAGCACCACGGCCTTGGTGTCGAGGTCGCTCTCGAACCTCTCCAGGACCTCGATGAAGCTGGTGCCAACGATGGGATCGCCGCCGATACCGACGCAGGTCGACTGGCCGAGGCCTGCCTGGGTTAGCTCGTTGACCACCTCGTAGGTGAGGGTGCCGCTTCTCGACACCAGGCCGACGCTGCCGGGCGCATGGATGTGCCCGGGCATGATGCCCACCTTGGCCTTCCCCGGCGAGATGAGCCCTGGGCAGTTGGGGCCGATCAGGACAGCGCCCGCCGCCTTCACGTGGTGGTAAACCCCGATCATCTCCAGGGCAGGAATGCCCTCGGTGATGCAGACAACCAGGGGGATCCCGTTGTCCACCGCCTCGAGGATGGCATCCGGGGCGAAGGGGGCAGGAACGTAGATTATGGAGGCATTGGGCAGGTGCTCCCTCACGGCCTCGGCCACAGTGTTGTACACAGGCACGCCCTCCACGGTGCGGCCTCCCTGCCCAGGAGTAACGCCCGCTACGACCCGCGTGCCGTAGGCCAGCATCTGACGGGTGTGAAACTGCCCCTCCCGACCGGTGATGCCCTGCACGAGCAGTCTGGTGTTCTCATCCACGAGGATGCTCATCCTTACGCTACCTCCCGCTAGCAAGTGCCACGGCCTTCTGAGCGGCCTCGGACATAGAGGTCACGGCGATGAGGCCCGCGTCGGCCAGTATCCGACGCCCTTCTTCTTCGTTGGTACCCACCAGGCGGATGACGATGGGCACCGCAGTGTCCACTGCCCTCAGGCCCTCCACGATGCCCCGGGCCACGTCGTCGCAGCGGGTGATGCCGCCGAATATGTTGAAGAGCACCACCTTGACCTTGGGGTCCGAAAGCAGGATCCTGAGGGCCTGGGTGACCTGATCCGCCTTGGCCCCTCCACCTATGTCGAGGAAGTTCGCAGGCTCGCCGCCATACAGCTTCACGGTGTCCATAGTGGCCATGGCCAGGCCGGCACCGTTCACCACACAGCCAATGGTGCCGTCCAGCTTCACGAAGGAAAGCCCAGCCTGACGCGCCATGGTCTCCTGGGGCTCTTCTTCCCCCACATCGCGGAGCGCCTCCAGGTCTCGGTGCCTGAAGAGACCGTTGTCATCCAGGACGATCTTGGCGTCTACGGCCGCCCAGGTCCCATCGGCCGTCACGGCCAGGGGGTTGATCTCCACCAGGGAGGCATCAGTGTCTCTGAGGACACGGTACAGCGCCAAAGCCATGTCCACGAAGGGGCGTACTAACTCGGGATCGAGATCCAAAGCGTAGGCCGCGTTCCTGGCCTGGTAGGGCAGGAGCCCTAGGAAGGGGTCGGCAGCCTGGCGCACGATCTTCTCCGGAGCCTCCCGCGCCACCTCTTCGATCTCGACGCCGCCCTCGGCGCTGGCCATGAGGGTGACCGACTTGACGGATCTATCGACCACGACGCTCAGGTAGAATTCGCGCGCGATCTCCACGGCCCGGGCCACCAACACCTTCCGCACGGGCCGTCCCTTGATCTCCATGCCGAGTATGCGCTGGGCCGCGTCCCGGGCCTCCTCGAGGCTCTGAGCAAGCTTGACGCCGCCGGCCTTGCCTCGGCCACCTACGTGCACCTGGGCCTTGACCACGAGGGGCGGGCCCAGCTCCTCGGCTATGCGGACCGCCTCGTCGACCGTCTCAGCCACCCTGCCCTCGACCACCGGCAGACCGTAGCGGGCTAAGATCTCCTTGGCTTGGTACTCGTGGATCTTCATCGCAACGCATCACCTCTCGGGGGTCTGATTCCACCTGCCAGACTGTGGGCCCACCGAATGGGCTCCGGGAGCCTGTACCTAAAGGCGCTGGCCAGCACGAGCCGAACCGCCGCCTCCAGACCTATCAGATGGCCAACCGACACGTACACGGGCTTCGCCCCCTCCCGGGTGCGGACGGCCGCCCCCACCACCTCGCAGCCGTCCACAATGGGCACCCAACTTCCCCTCTCGGCCGGCAGTGGGCCGTGGGTGCCCACCAGCAGCGACTTGCCGCAGCCCACCGACGGCTTGCCCGTTAGCAGGCCCAGGTGGCAGGCTATGCCAAAGCGCCTGGGATGGGCGCGGCCCTGCCCATCCACCATGAGGACATCCACAGCTGTCTGTATCCGCCTCAGGGCCGGCACGATAAGGGGCGCCTCTCGGAAGGAGAGGAGGCCAGGGACGTAGGGGAAAGACAGCTTTCCTTCCTCCACGGCCGACTCCACGGGACGTAGACCTTGCATGTCGAGCACCACCACTGCCGCCCTTGCAGGAGGCCCGACCGCTACATCGACGCCCGCCACGTAGCGGACCTCGCCCGGATCACCGGCCTCGATAACCTTTGAGGCCAGCCGCCTCTGAAGCTCAAAGGCCTGCGTCGGCGTGAGGTCCCAGGGGTGCAGATCTGCAACGTGCATGGCGCGCCCATTCTACCATGTTCTAATATGATTGTGAAGCCAGTAACTAGCTGGTATAATGGGCGCGTGGTCAATGTTAGCCCCCGACGCCACTTGAGGAGGAAGCCATGGCAATCCTGGAAGGTGTAGAACAGGATTACGTGTTCCCAGATCCCCCAGGCGAGGACGAGATCGAGTGGCCGGGCACCCCCATTGGCCTCAGCAACGTCATCACCCGCACCAAAGGCCGCACCAAAGTGCACAACAAGAGCGTCGACCGCACCCCCGGCCTGCTGGAATCCCTTCTGGAGAGCGCCAACCGCAAGCAGATGGAGGAGCCCGAAAACGCCCACAGCCGCGACGTGGTGATCCACGGCATACGGGTAAGGGCGACCACCAACAGCCCCCACCTGCTAGACTTCTGGATCGACAACTGGTACAGTCCCGCCGAGTGGGAGCGCATAACGGGCCAGACGCCGCCGGCTGAGCCTCAGATCACCGTGCACGCCTTCGGCAAGGTGCGCGATCAGAAGGAGGCCGCCTACTACAGCCGGTCAAACAACGCCATAGTTTTCTTCAACACCGCTTACTACGGCCAGCTCAAGAGCTGGGTGCTGGGAGCCGTCGGCAGGGTGCTTGCCGAGGAGCACGGCATCCACTCCATCCACGGTGCCTGCGTGGCCAGAAACGGCCGCGGCGTGCTGTACATCGCCCCGACGGGCACGGGTAAGAGCACCAGCAGCTACGGCCTTATGGACTACGAGAACACACGTTTCCACTCTGACGACTGGGTGTACGTACGGTACATGTACACCCTCAAGGACGGAACCAAGGTCGCACCCCTCACCGTGACCCCACCGCAGGGTGGGGTGGTGCGCGGCTTCCGAGTCTTCAGCTGGATAGATTCCCACCGCGGCGAGGAGGAGGCCATCCTCCACGGCATCGGCCTTCGCAACGAGCCCGTCACCGCGGCCTTGGGCATGATCGATTTCTATAGGCCCATCGAAGCCTACGCCTATACTTCGGAGAAGATCTTCTACCTCAGGAGCAACCTCGTCGAGAACTTCCCCCTTTCGGCCTACCAGATGCTTCAGACCAAGTTCGAGAACGTTCCGGATGTGTCGAGGCGCTTCATAGAGGCAAACCAGGCCATCATCGAGGACATCCTCACGGACCTGCTCAATCATCCTGGCCACGAGGAGGCCAGGTACTTCAACTCGATGCCCAGGGACCAGTTGGCGGAACTGGTAGCCCGCATGTTCGCCTTCGACAACGCCCGGGCCATGCTGGACATTTCCCGCGTTTTGCCCCAGGAACGCGTCTTCACTAACCCCATGGAGCCGCTGGAGATCGCGGCCGTCATCTTGCTGAAGCGGAACCGAAACGAATCGGCCGTACTGGAATACTTGGACGAGCACCAGTTCATCACGCGCCTGATGATTGGCCTCACGCCGGAAGGGAAAAAGGAGACGGCCTACAACGCCTACCGAGCCGTGGACGACAACGAAGAGCGCGCCTTCATCGATCGGCTGGAGGTGTCCAGCACCGATGGGCGTGGGTTGGATGAGGAGAAGTTCTACCGCGGCTACCTGGAGGCGCAGGACGTGCCCGAAAGCCTGATCGAGGAGTTCGAGCTCTTCAGGGTCATGTGGCGCGCCACCAGAACGTACCACATGAACACCATCCTTCAGATGGACCCCACGGTTTCCACCAAGCGGGAGGCCGTGAGCAGGACTATGAAGATCATCCTGCGCACCGTCGACGAACTGCCCGACAGGATCCACCTGGATCTCGAAAGCTACCGCAACTACATAGCCTAGGCTACAGCAGGGAGAGGAGGCCATGCGGAAGAAGATAACCATTGTGGGGGCGGGCATGGTGGGGTCCACCACCGCCCAGAGGCTGGCAGAACGCGATTATGCGGACATCGTCCTGGTCGACATTATAGAGGACATGCCCCAGGGCAAGGCCCTCGACATTCTCGAGGCCGGCCCAGTGGTCGGGTACGACACCATGTTGGTGGGCTCCAACGGCTACGAGGAGACCGAGGGCTCGGACATCGTGATCATCACCTCTGGTGTGCCTAGAAAGCCGGGGATGAGCCGCGACGACCTCCTCTTCACCAACGCCGACATAGTTCGCGGCGTCACCCGGGAGATAGTGCAGCGCGCGCCCAACGCCATCCTCATCGTGGTGACCAACCCCCTCGATGCCATGGCCCAGCTAGCCTACAGCGTGAGCGGCTTTCCCAAGCAGAGGGTGGTTGGCATGGCGGGTGTTTTGGATACGGCCCGCTTCCGGACCTTCATCGCCATGGAACTGAACGTCTCCGTGGAGGACGTCTTCGCCTTTGTCCTCGGCGGCCACGGCGACGACATGGTCCCTCTGCCCAGGTACTCCACGGTCGCGGGCATCCCTCTCACCGAACTGCTCCCCAAGGAGCGGATAGATGCCCTCGTGCAGCGCACCCGCGACGGTGGGGCGGAGATAGTGAGGCTTTTGAAGACGGGCAGTGCCTACTACGCCCCCTCGGCGGCCATAGTGGAGATGGTAGATTCCATAGTGCTAGACAAGAAGCGCATCCTCCCCTGCTCGGCCTATTTGGAAGGCGAGTACGGCATACGCGGCCTCTTTGTCGGAGTGCCGGTCAAGCTCGGTGCCCAGGGCATAGAGCAGATCGTCGAGATCAGGCTTACCGACGAAGAGCAGGCGGCGCTTCACAGGTCGGCGGCCAGCGTCAGAGAGCTGGTCACCAAACTGAACTTGGTGGGCTGATATGCGGCAGATCCATGTGGACGACATCGCGTCTACTGTAGCCCGTCTGTGTCAGGAGGCGAACTACGAACTGGGTGAGGTGGAGCTGGCGGCCTTCAGGAGGGCAGCCGAGCGCGAACGGTCGGTCCTGGGCAAGCGTGTCCTCCTGCAGATACTGGAGAACGCCGAGGTGGCGCGGGAGCAGAGGCTGCCCCTGTGCCAGGACACAGGCTTCACCGTGGTGTTCCTCGAGCTGGGGCAGGATGTGCAGGTAGTGGGCGGCTACCTTTACGATGCCATCAACGAGGGCGTCCGCCGGGGCTACACCGAGGGCTACCTTCGGAAGTCCATGGTGGACAAGCCGCTCACGGCACGCAAGAACACCGGCGACAACACGCCCGCCATCATCCACACGGAGATCGTGCCGGGCGACCGCCTAAGGATCGTCGTGGCTCCCAAGGGCGCCGGTAGCGAGAACGTGACGCGGTTGGCCATGCTCAAGCCCGCGGACGGCCTCACGGGTTTCAAGCGCTTCGTCTTCTCGGCTGTCAAGGAGGCCGGGCCGAACGCATGCCCGCCCTTCATCGTGGGGGTCGGGGTTGGAGGCACCAGCGAAAAGGCCGTCCAGCTGGCCAAGAAGGCCATCGTCCGCCCCCTGGGCCAGAAGAACCCCGATCCGGAGATAGCGGCCCTGGAGGACGAGCTTCTTGAGCTGGTCAACAAGAGCGGGGTGGGCCCCCTAGGCTTCGGCGGTCTCGTGACCGCCCTTGCCGTGCACATTGAGACCTATCCCACCCATATTGCCAGCCTTCCCGTAGCAGTTAACCTTCAGTGCCACAGCGCGAGGCACAAGGAGGCAGTGCTTTGAAAGGCAAGAAGGTGCTCATGGCTCCCATCACAGACCAGACGGTGGAGGCCGTTGTCTGCGGCGATGAGGTCGAAGTCTACGGCAAGATCTACACCGCCAGGGACGCGGCCCACAAGCGCATGGTGGAGGCCCTCGAGCGCGGCGAGCCGCTTCCCATAGACCTAAAGGGACAGATACTCTACTACGTTGGCCCGTCGCCGGCGCGTCCCGGAATGGTGATAGGTTCGGCGGGACCCACCACCTCGCTGCGCATGGACCCCTACACGCCCCGACTCCTGGAGCTCGGCCTGAAGGCCATCATAGGCAAGGGGTACAGGAGCAAGCCAGTGAGGGAAGCTCTGGTCCAGCACCGCGCCATATATCTGGTCGCCACCTCGGGCGCAGGGGCCCTGCTCTCCAAGTACATCAAGTCTGCCAGGGTTGTAGCCTACGAGGACCTCGGTCCGGAGGCCATTTACGAGCTCCAGGTAGAGGCGTTCCCTGCCATAGTGATCAACGACATCTACGGCTGCGACCTCTACGAGAAGGCCCAGCGGGAGTTTCAACAGATCACGGTAGAGGATATCAGGTAGGGCATGGAGGCCAACCCCCTGTCCTGGGACTACCTCACTCAGTCGCCGCCGGTCTCGGCGCCGTTGGGTCCCCTGGCTACCGCCTTTTACACCATCTGCATCCTGGGCTTGGCCGTCAGCATCTTCTTCGCGGCTTGGGGGAAGGACCGGCTCTTCAAACGAAACGACGTGCTCCGCCGCCTCGTGGGCACCTATGCCACCATAGGCTACTCGGCGTTCGGAATCGCCCTCATCTTCATGGTCCTGCGGGTGCTGGACGTTCCCTTCCTATCCATGAGGCTGTGGACGTACCTTTCGGCTCTGGTGATCTTGGGCGCAGGACTGTTCATCCTCTACTTCCAGCTGGTGCGGTACCCGCGTCTGGCGGCCGAGAGGCGACAGGCCGAGGAGAGGAAACGGTACCTCAGGCCTGCCAACCGCCCCGCGCGCAAGGGCAAGAAGAGACGGCGCCGCTAGCGAAGGGTAAGGGTCAGCGCCCCAACCATCAGCATGAGCTGTGTCAGGCCAGCTCCCCCCGCCAGCACATAGGCCAGCATGGGATCCCTGTTGTAGAGCCCTATGCTCAGGCCTGAGTTAACGAGCCACACCAGGCCTCCTATGAGCGGGATGGTGAAGAGGTCTGCCGGGGTGCCGATGCGATCCACCTGCCCCGCCGCGTTGAAGTGCAGGGGCACAGTGGGGGGGAGCGTCGGAAACCTCCACGCCACGTACGCGAAAAGGATCAGGCATAAGACGCCGCCGCTGACCAACAGCCACCAGGCCAGCCGATCCCACCAGATGGCTCGATGGGCCACGGGTGCAAACAGCCCCTTTAGGGCCGTGGGCACATCCCACAGCCACGCGGAGAGCGTGGCGGAAAGGGCACTGACACAGACCAGGACGACGGTCAGAAGGGGCGGAGGCCTCCGGATGAAGACCGAGGCCAGCAGGGCCAGCGAGCCTAAGGCCAGCGCCCCAGCATAGACCCTGAACCGAAGCTCAGCAGTCCCCAACCACCTGGTCAGGTCTGTCCACCCCCGGCGGCAGTCCTGGCGGTCACCGAATATACGGCGGTACACCAGTGCCTGTAGCTGGGATGCTTGCCCCTCACCACGTCGAAGTAGACCTCCTGTAGGCGCCGCGTCACGGGGCCGATCTCCCCGTTGCCCACCGGCCTGTGGTCGACCTCTCCCACCGGGGCGATCTGAGCGCCAGTGCCCACCAGGAAGATCTCGTCGGCAATGTAGAGCTCGGTCCTGTCGATCTTGCGCTCCACAGTTTCGAGGCCCAGCTCCTTGCTGGCGAGCTCCATGACCGTGGCTCGGGTGATGCCCACCAGAATGTTCTCACAGACGGGCGGAGTGACCAGCTTGCCGTCCACCACCAGGAAGATATTCTCGGCACTGCCCTCCGAGACGTGGCCGTCGTACGTGAGCATGATGGCCTCGTCGAACCCGTTTAGTAGGGCCTCGCTCTTGGCGAAGGCCGAGTTCACATAAGCGCCCGTAATCTTGCTGCGGGCCGGCATGGCGTTGTCGTCGATCCTCTGCCAGGAGGAAGTGCACACCCTTAGGGGCCGCTCGATCTCCACATACTTCCCGAAAGGCACCGCGAGGATCGCCAGCGCCTCCTCCAGGCCGTGCAGTTTCACGCCGATGGTCTCGGACGCCTTGTAGGCCGCAGGCCTTATGTACACGTCCTCCCTGAAGTTATTGCGCCTCAAAAGCTCCAGCGTTATGTCGCACAGCTCCTCCACCGTGTGGGGCAGGGAGAACATGAGGACTTTCTGGGACGCCTTGAAGCGGACGTAGTGCTCGGGCATCCTGAACACGAAGAGCTGGCCCTCCTCGTCGTTCCAGTAGCCCCGAATGCCCTCGAAACAGCCCGTGCCGTACATAAAGGCATGGGTCATTATGCTGACCTTCGCCTCGGATAGGGGCACGAAGCCTCCCCTGAAGTAACATATGTAATCCATGACCGCACCTCCCACTACCAGCCTGAAGGTTATGTTTGCTCCTACGGCACCGATGTGGCCTGCGGCACGGGCGTGGCCGTGGCCCCTGGCGTCGGCCTCTCCGACGGCGTTGCCGTCGCCTCCGGGGTGGCCGTTGGCACGGGCGTCGGGGCCGAAGCCGGCGGCACGAAGGGCATCGGCACCGAAGGCTCTACCTCAACGAAGTACTTGATGTCCGCCGTCTTCCGCACGGCGTCGAGCCACCTATCGAAGGCCTGGCCCTTCATCTGCTCCAGCACCGCTTCGTCCACCGGCCGTGCCTGGGCCGTCTCCAGCACCTGAACTATCTCCCATCCCGAAGCCGTTTTAAAGGGCCGGCTGATCTCTCCGGGCTTGAGGGAGAACACCACCTGGTCGAATTCGTCGCCTAGCAACCCCCTGGGAAACCACCCGAGGTCGCCGCCGGTGTCCTTGGTGTAACTGTCCTGAGAGCGCTCCTCAGCCAGCTTGTCGAAGGGATACTTCTGATCGGTCAGCATGTAGTAGGCCATGTTGGCCGCATCCTCGGCGTCCAGGAGGATGTGCCTGGCATGGACCTGGTCCGCCACTGTGGGCACCTGGGCTTCCAGCTTCTCCTGTATCTTGCGCCTCAATATGCCCGGCTTGAGCACCCACTCGATGTACTCGTCCTCGGACATGCCGGTAGCCTGGGCCACGTTCTGAAGCTCGAGCTTGTAGCTGGCATCGGCACTGGCTATCTCGGCAGGGCTGAGGGTAGGGGTCGGGGTTGGGACTGTCGGGGTAGCAGAGGCCGTAGGCGAAGGCAAAGCTGGAGGGGTAGCCATTTCCGTGGTCTCAGGCGTCGGTTGGGTCCTGACAGCGAACTGCTCCCGGATCTCGGCTCGGAGCTCGTCGGGGCTCAACGTTATCCCCAAGGTGCCGGCCTTCTGCTTCACCAGGAGGACGTTCACCATGGCGCTGAGGGTAGAGCTGTCCACGGGGGAATTGGCCACAGCGCGCATCTCCTGCATCAGCTGGTCCATGTAGGCAGAGCTCGAGGAGCCCAGCCCGGTCAGGAACTGGATCTGGCGCATCAGCTCAAACTTCCTGTACTTATCGTATTCCTTCCTGGTGATAGCTGTCCCGTCGACCTGGGCCAGCACCGCGTTCGGTTTAGCCACCAGCTCGGCGTAGGCGCCGTAGGCCAGGGAGAGCACGGCCAACCCGACGGCCGCGGCGATGGCCGTCAGGAAAATGATCCTGCGGCGTCTCTCGGCCGCCCAACGCGATATCTGCCTCTGAGTGGCGGGCCTAGCCGGCTTTGACCCGCGCGATCTTTTACCCAAGGTCTGTGCGCCTAAGTGGTCCTAGTGTACGACACTACGAAGGGAAGGAGCGCAAGGTGTCTGGCCCGCTTGATGGCACGGGCCAGCTGGCGCTGATGGCCAGCGCAGGTACCTGTCTTCCTCCGAGGTTCGATCTTGCCCCTTTCCGACAGGTAACGCCGCAGACGGTTGACGTCCTTATAGTCGATCACACCTATCTTCTCGGCGCAGAAGCCGCAGACCTTGCGCCGTGGGGTCCACCGTCTCTGGAAAGCCGCCCGCTTTACCTTGGCCGCCTCGGCCGGAGCCTCGGCAACTGCCTCTGCCGGGGCACTTGGGCTGGCTGCCCCAGCCTCGGCGGGCACCGCGGCTTCCTCCGAAGGAGCGACGGCGGCCTCCCTCTCCGTTACGTTTTCGCTCATCCTCAACCACCTCGTCCTAGCGTTTCAGCCCTCCGTCCGTAGGGCGTCTCGTTCAGTAGGGTATATCTTCCTCGGGCTCTGACAGTTCCGCCTCGGTCATGGGTTCGGCCTCGCGGTCGCGCTGGTCCAGCATGATGACATCCGTGGCGATTATCTCGGTGCGGTGGCGCTTCTGGCCGTCCGGAGTTTCCCAGGTTCGGGTCCTCAGCCTGCCCTCCACGTAGACACGCCTGCCCTGCCGCAGCCACTCGTTGCACAGTTCGGCAAGTCTGTCCCAGGCTACCACGTGGAACCATTCCGTCTCCTCGCGGGGGGTCCCATCCGAAGCCTTCCAGCGTCGGGTGGAGGCCACAGAGAACTCTGTAACCGGGTGCCCGCTGGGCAGATAGCGCATCTCGGGATCCCTGCCGAGATTGCCAATGACCATTACCTTGTTTAACCCTCTCGCCATCTCTCCTCTTACCCCCAAAGAACTTTGCTACTCTTCCCTTACCACCAGATACCTGATGATTTCCTCCCTAAGCTTCAGTTCGCGGTCCAAAGCCTCCTGGCGAGCTGGATCCATCTTGAAGTGTACTAGCACGTAGTAGCCGTCACGAAAGTGCTTTATGGGGTACGCCAGCCGCCTCATGCCCCAGGGGCTGTCGTGGCTCACGGAATCCACCTGGCCGCCCACGGTTCCGACGAGGCTGACGATCCGTTCCACGGCCCCCGCCGTCCCGTCGCTGTCCAGGTCCGGCCGCAGTACGGCCATCAGTTCGTACGAGCGCAAATCTGACACCTCCTTCCTACGGGTTTGACCAGGTTGGCCCGGAAGCTGCGCCCCCTTCCGGGACACGCTGGCCAGAAAGGAACCTGACACGCCATTATATAACTTCTGTGCTGACCTTTGCGCAGCCCTCAGAACTTAAGCACTATCTTACCAAACTGCTCACGGCCCTCGAGCCGAGCGTGGGCCTCGTGCACTTTGTCGTAGGGGAACACCGTGTCCACCACGGCTCTGACCTTTCCCGAAGCCGCCAAAGCTAGCACCTTGGCCACCTCAGCCCGCGTGGCCCCGTAGGAGCCTATCACTGTGTTCTCCTTGGCGAAAAGGGTCCACAAGTTCAGCCCAGCCTCCGAGCCCGTCGTCGCGCCGCACGTGACCACGCGGCCCCGGCGTGCCAGGCAGCCCAGGCTCTGCTCCCACGTGGCGGCGCCGACGTGTTCGACCACCAGGTCCACGCCCCGCTTGCCGGTGATCCTCCGCACCTCCTGAACCACATCGGACGATGTGTAATCGATGGCTTCATCGGCGCCCAGCTCCAGCGCCTTGTCCAGCTTGGCACGGCTGCCCGCCGTGGCTATGACTTTGGCACCGAACAGCTTGGCGAACTGCACCGCCGCCGAGCCCACGCCGCTCCCCGCCGCCTGCACCAACACCCACTGGCCCGGAACGATGCGCACCCGTTCGGTGAGCATGCGCCACGCCGTGGGGGCCGCAAGGGTGAGGGCGGCCGCTTCCTCAAAGGAAAGCCCACCCGGAATGGGCACCAGGTTCGACGCCGGCACCTTCACCAGCTCGGCGTAGCCTCCCTGGCTGTTCAGACCGAGGATGTCGCTCCTCAGGCATACCGTCTCCTGCCCCTCCAGGCAGAACTCGCACCGGCCGCAGAATAGGTAAGGGGCCACTACAACGGCATCCCCGGGCGCCACTCCGGACACGCCCGCTCCCACGGCCTCCACCGCGCCGGCAACCTCGGAACCCATGATGTGGGGCAGGCTCGGCTTCCTGGCCAGGGAACCCGACCTTATCCACAGGTCGAGGCGGTTAAGCCCGCACGCCTTTACCCTGACCACCGCCTCCCCTGGGGATGGAGACGGGTCCTCCACGTCCCTGATCCGAAGGCCTTCAACCCCTCCAAACTGCTCCAGAACGATGGCTCGCACCCCTTGCACCTCCTCCTGCCAATTTCTCTCGGTTGCGCACCCTCCATGCCACTCCAACGGGATAGCCCACCATCTTGGCCAGGTCGCCCACCAGCCTCAGCACGGGAATGAGCATCAGAACGTAGCCCCGCCGCCAGAGGCCCAGCCCCCTCGACTGGTGCCATGCCCTCTCCAGGGGCCTGCGCAGGTAGACCAGGCTGAGGAGGATCCCGGCCGCCCAGGCGAGGGGCGTCCTCCGGGCGGCGTATCCCAGCGCGGGCACAAGGCCCAGATACGTAGCATACCGCACGGCATGGCGTAGGCGCCACAGATCGGCCTTGCCGTCGCCCCTGGCATACCGGAAATACTGCCCAAAGTAGGACCGGGCGTCCGATCTGGGCCGATAGTAGGCGATGGCCCTGGGCTCGAAGAGGAAACGGAACCCTGCGGAGCGCAGCGCCAGGTCGAAGACCAGGTCCTCGCAGTAATCCAGCCACTCGGGATAGCCCCCAACGGCCTCCCAGGCCGAGCGCCTGAAGGCCACGGATCGGCTGGACGGCAGAAAGCTCTCGGGATCGATGTCCGAAAGCTCGGGGAGCACTGCGGCCCCCATGGCCACCTCGAAGGGCGTCTTCGGATCGGGCAGGAAGAAGCCAGAGACCACGTCCGGCGCCCCAGGAAGCTCGAAAGGCTTTGTCAGCAGTTCCAGCCAATGGGGATCGAGCCTGACGCCCGCGTCGGTGCATGCAATGACCTCGTGGCAGGCCGCCCCAATGGCCAGGTTGCGCCCCCGGCTGATGTTGGCGCCCGGGGCGGATATCACTCTGAGGCGCGGGATCCTCTCCCTATAGGCCTCGAGCACCTCCAGTGTGCCATCGGTGGACCCCCCGTCGCAGACCACGACCTCGTCGGGCTGCCGCACCTGTCCCTCGATGGATTCCAGGAGCACAGGGAGCGAATGCCCCTCGTCCTTCACGGTGAAGACCAGGCTCACCTCAGCCAACGGCCGACTCCACCACGTCGAGATACTTCGGTGCTACCACAGACCAAGCATACAGCCTCCGAACCAAAGCCCCGGCCCTGGCCGCCATCGCCTGAGCCTCCCCAGGGTTCGCCAGCACCCAGAGGACACCGTGGGCAAAGGACGGAGCGTCGTTGGCCTCGAAGAAATGTTCCTGCGGCTTAAGGTCGGTGCCTTCCACGGCAAGCCGCGTCGCCACCACGGGCAGCTCCATGGCCGCCGCTTCGAGGACCTTCAGGCGCGTCCCGCCTCCCATACGGATCGGCGCCACGAAACATCGAGCAGTGCACAGGTGCTCCCTGACGTCCTCCACCTCTCCGGTCACGATCACACCGGCGCTCCTGCCAAGCCGTCTCACCGAGGGCGCCGGATCGCGGCCCACGATATAGAAATGTACTTCGGGGCAGGCCCCTCTGAGCCTGGGCAGGACCCGGCGGGCGAACCATTCCGCGGCATCCACGTTGGGCCTGTAGTTCATCTGCCCCGTGAAGACCAACCGCGGCTCCTGGGGCAAGGGGCCGCAGTTCTCGCGTGCCAAATAGCTTGGGTCCACACCGTTAGGCACAACGGCGATATCATGGCGGCCGGAGAGGGCGCTCAGACGCCGGCGGTCCCCATCGGACACGGCAACTACGGCATCGGCGCGCCGGAGCCACTGCTCCTCGAAGCGGCTCAACAGCGCCCACTGGATCAAAGAATACAGTACCCTATGCCACCTCGGCGGGGATAGGGCATCTGCCCTCGCGGCGCTGAGCTGAAGCGCGCTCTCGCAGTTCTGGGCATCGTACACCACTATAGGGCGACGAGGGCCGTTACGGCTGGGGACGATGGGCGCGAGCTCGAGGCCAAAGACCATCAGGACATCCGGCTCCCACCGGGCTACGGCCTCGGCCACGGCCTCTACGATGGAAGGGGCGAAGCGGCGGCCTGCCAGATCCGGCTTTAACCTGGCCATCCACAGGGCCCTGTCCACCAGGCTCCTGGACGGGCTTTCGAGCATGGCGCTGTGTTCGAGAAAATCTGGCCTGCAGGCGACCGCCCCAGTTTTGAAGCCGATCACAGACACCCTATGGCGACCAGCCAGGGCCTCCAAGATCTTTGAGGCCCTGATGGCGACGCCCTGCCGGGCCGGCCAGGGCCAGGCAGGAACCAGGGCCAGGACCTTCATTGCCAGACCGCGAAGAGGGCCACGAGTTTCGGGAGGAACAGGGCGGCCCCCACGGCAAGCGCCCCTATCGACGCCAGCAGGACAGCGCCCGCCGCGACGTCCTTGGCCTTCCGGACCTCCGGATGCTCCTCGGGCGAGAGGTGGTCCAGACTGACCTCCACTACGGTGTTGGTAGCCTCCGCCGAGAGGACGGCGGCAATGGCCAGGGCAAGGAGGGCCCACTCCTGGGCGCTGAGCTTCAACACGGCGCCGAGGGCCACGGCCACCAGGCCGGCGAATAGCTGGATCCTGGCGTTCTGCTGGGTGCGAAGGAGATAGGCGATGCCGTTGAAGGCCCAGATGAAGCTCCTGTAAAGCCTACCCGTCTCCACGGGCCGAGGCCACGATCTCCTCGGCCCTTCTGTGCATGGCGGCTCTTTGGTCTTCCTCTGCATCGTTCCACCCTGCCAGATGGAGCACGCCGTGGACGGCTAGGAGCGCCACCTCGGTCTCCGGGTCGTGACCGTACTCGGCGGCCTGGCGACGAGCCGTGTCCCACGATATGACGATGTCGCCCAGGTGCCGGCGCCCCCCTGCCGGCGGCTCACGGTAATCAAAAGTTATCACATCGGTGGGGTAGTCGTGGCCCAGGTAGGTGCGGTTCAGTTCCCACACGGTAGCGTCGTCGCTCACCCTCACCGTCACGGTCCCAGCAGGAAGGCCAGCCTCCTGTAGGGCGTGCCTGACTATGCGTTGGAGCCTCCTCACCGATACGGGCCGGCCCAGGCCCGGATCCAGGAGGACGTTCACGCTGTGCCGCCTGCGTCTGGCTTCAGAGCTCAATTTGGAGCTGGCCTCTCGCGGGTAGCTCCGGATACTCCACCCTGGGGTGGTATATGCCCTTGAGGATCTGGATGAAGGCACCGCGGATGGCCCGGAGGTCCTGTAGGGTGAGCTCGCACTCGTCGAGCTGTCCGTCCTCGATCTTCTCCCTGATCACACGGTCCACGACGCTCTCCAGCGGGTCGTCGCCGGCCTCGGTCCCCACGTCGCTCACCGCCCCGGCGCCGCCCTGAACGGCGGCCCGCACGGTGGCCTCCACAGAGTCGGCCAGCATCAGGATGGCCGCCTCCTTCGACTTAGGTTTAGGGCCCGGATACCTGAAGTTCGTTTCGTCGGCCGTTCCTGTTACCACCAGCGCCTTATGGAAAAAGTACGCCATGAGGCTGGTGCCGTGGTGCTGTTGGATCATCTCGACTATCTTCTTGGGCAGGTGCGCCTGGCGGCCCATCTGCACCCCGTCGGTGACGTGGGCAACGATTATGCGCGCACTGGTGATGGGGTCCAGGCCGTCGTGAGGGTTGTCGCGTCCTGCCTGGTTCTCCACGAAGAAGTAGGGGCGGGCTAGCTTTCCGATGTCGTGATAGTAGGCCGCCACCCTGGCCAGCAAGGCATCGGCTCCAACAGCCGTGGCCGCCCGCTCGGCCAGGTTCCCCACCAGGATGGAGTGGTGGTAGGTGCCCGGAGCCTCCAGCACGAGCCTCCGGAGGATCGGATGGTTGGGGTGTGCTAGCTCCAAGAGCTGGATAACCGTGGTCACGCCCAACACGCTACCCAGGATCGAGAAGGTGCCGAAGGCGAGGGCCGCCGAAAGGATGCCGTTCCCCAGCCCGATGCCCGCCAGCTGGGCCACCGCCAGCAGGTCGAAATCTTGGCCCATGAGGCGCACAGCCACGGCCGAGCCGGCCGACACCGCACCCACCATCAGGCCTGCCCAGGCGAAGCTCAGCGACCTCTCAGCCCGCCATATGGCCATGACGCCTGCCAGCGCCCCTGCCAAATAGTAGAGCGCTAGCTCCAAGGAGCCGCCGCCCACAACGCCCAAAAGCACCGCGAGCAGGGCGGTGCCCACCAGGGCCAGGTGGGCCTCCAAAAGCACCGCTATCAACATTCCCACGCTGGCCAGGGGCAACAGATACGGCAGCACCGCGTGCCCAGGGATCACGAGCCGACCCACAAGCACCGTGGACACGAAGGCCACAGCCAGGACGCCCAGCAGGCTGGGCTTCTGAAGGAGGTTGGCGCAGAAGAGCCTTATGTACATCAGGAGCAGGGCCGTGACCACCACGCCCAGCAGGGCGGAGCCCAGTGCCTCGGGCCACGCGACCGAGGGCGCCGTAAGGCCGGCGGCCTGAAGTTTCTCCAGGTCCAGGGGCTTTACCACATCGCCCTTGCGCAGTATGCTCTCCCCCGGCTGAAGCTCCACGTAGACCACCTGCTGGGCGGCGGCCTCCTCCTGGCGGCGCTTCGTAGCCCCCTCGTCCAACACCACCGTCGGCCTCAGCAGTGGCCTCACCAGGGAGGTCGCCAGCGCGGCCTCAGGCGGTCCGAGATCGGGGCGCACCATGTCGGACACGCGGGCCCTGAGACCCTCCAGCTCCGAGGCCTCGAACCGACCCGACATGGCCAGGTCCAGGACCCGCAGAGCCTCCGCCGTCACCATGGCCCAGCGGTCGGCCGGCATGGAAAGGACGAGGCGGATCTCGTCGTCCGAAGGCGGCGAAGGCCACGACTTGCGCACGATCTCCTCGCGCTGGTAGTAGTACAGGTCCGGGCTCGAACGGGCGTGTCCGATCTGGCGGAGGATGTCTGAAAGGGCGGTGCGTGCCTGGACGGTGGCGCTGGCATCGAAGACATAGACGCGGTTGGCGGGATCCTCGCGTGCCTTCTGCTGGGCCTCTTGGGTGAGGACACTGCTCACGAACTTCACCTTACGGGGCGCCTCGACATCGCGGGGCGCCACGTCGCCCACCTTGAGGTTCAGGGAGCTGGGGACTAGAGGCAGGGCGAGGGCGGCCGTCACCCCTCCCGCCACAAAGATGAAGAAGGCTGCCCCCCACAGGAGAGGCCAACGCCAGACGGCAGAAACGATGACCTTTGGGGAATGGCTCCGCCCAACGGTGGGGTTCATCTTCAGCTTCCGATCTCCTGCAGCACCTGGCGTACCACCTTGCTCACGGTAGCCGGATCAGCCCTTCCCTCCAGGCGGGCCAGCAGGACTTTCATGACCTTGCCCATGTCCTTCTGGCCGGTGGCCCCAACCTCCATGGCCGCGTCGCGCGCCAGCGGCACGATCTCCTCCTCCGACATCTGGCGGGGCAGATACTCGAGTAGAACCTCCAGCTCGGCCTCCTCCCGCTCAGCCAGGTCCTCTCGCCCGGCCCTGCGGTACTCCTCGGCGGCCTCGCGCCTCATTTTGGCCTGGCGGCTCACCACATGCCAGGCCTCCTGTTCCGTAAGAGGCCGCTGCTTCGCTATCTCCTCATTGCGCAGGGCAGACCTCAGCATCCTGAGAACCGAGCGGCGAAGCTCATCTCCCTGCCTCATGGCCTCCTTAAGGTCCGCCATGAGCCGCTCGTCTAGGGGGTTGCCTCGCTCGGGACCCTCCACCCTATCCCTCCACCGAGAGCCCTCGGTCCTTCCGGCATTATAGGAGCCGACTAAGCAACAGTCAAGCAACCTGTGTGTGGTGCCACCCAACCCCGATCCCCTTCCGAGCGCCCCACCCCCTGTCCGGCCCCGGGAGGATCGCCTCGGGACCGAGCACATCGCTCCACCCAGCTACGGCAGAACCCCCACCAACTGTCCTTCCCAGACGACTGCCGACCATCGCTCCACCCAGCTACGGCAGAACCGGCGGCGGCCGCGGGTTGGAAACGGAAGCAACGCCTGGGGTCCAGCGCACCTGTAGCAAGGGCTCGGGGAAGTGAAAGAGGCTCCTGGACTAGCAGGGACTGCGCCCTTCAGACACCCAGAGCGAAGCCCACGGCCCGCCAATCCGGTGCGCCCGTCAGTGCCGTTACACGACCTCCAAGGTGGAACTCACGCCCCTGGATCTGGAGCGCATACGGGCCCTCATGCCCCCGGCCATGTGGACCATGGACGCGCAAATGCCCGTGAAACCCTCGGCCCCGGCGGAACGCTCCCTAGGCGAGCGGCCGCCGAAGCCTTCGATGGCTCCACGGGGCACAGGCCCGCGCGTTATCCATACACATCCCTCGCGGAGGCAGAGCTCCATGCGAAGACCGCTCGGGTGCCGCTGCGCCTATGGGTCCACCGTGGACGTAACGCGAGCTTCTTGCACGAAGGGCTCCTTGCCCACCACGACCACGTTGGTGATGGCGCCGGCTGTGAGGGGCGCGTCCACCTCGATGACGATGCGAGACACAGGCTGGCCTGTGGCCACAATGAGGCTGAAGCACTCGACGTCCATGTGCTCTGCCGGCTGGTAGGCGTCGGCAGACTGGGCGATGGCACGGCAGGACCAGCCCGTGCCCCGGGCGCGCACGCGGCTGACGCCGGGCGGCAGGTGGTCGCGCACCGGCAGAGGCCCGCCAGGGGCCCAGCTCACTTCCACCGTATAGGTGAGGGGTGCCCCCGGCGCTGCCGGGTCCGGCTCGACCCATTTCCTCACCTGGCTCGAGCCTCCCACCGGTCCCGCCTGAAGGCCACCGGCCGCCCAGGGCCAGCTGGCACAGGAAGATGCCGCCAGCCCCGCAGCCAGGAGGAGGATCAACATCCACCGCCCTGCCATCCGTCCCACACGAGCCTCCAGACCTTCCCTGCCTCCAGTTTACCCCGCGCAGGCAAGGCCATAGGCCGCCCTCCGGCACGCGCCCCCATCTAAGGCGCCCATTGGTCCACGAAGACATCGTCCTCGAAATCGAAGATGCTCAGGATGTCGCCGCGATCGGTCCAGGCCACGTAGGCCTTGCGGTTGGTAGAAGCCGTGTCGATGTAGTCACCTATAAAGATGAAGTCGCTCATGGAAGATACGTCCGTGACCCGCACGGCACGCCCCCAGCTGGCACCGCAGTTCTTGGACTGGCGCCTGAAAACGTCGTATAGGCCGTTAAGGGCCGACTTTGGGGAAAATCTGTGGTCGTAGTAGGCCAGGTGGAGGTTGCACCCGCCCAGGGGCCGCTGCTGGGCCACGATGGTGGCGTAGCCCTGGAACTGGGAGCCGCTGGCCAAAGTCTTCAGGGAGCTCCAGACCGCGTAGGGCGGGCCGGGGCTCCTGGTGTAAACTACGTTGCCGCACTCGGCGTTAGCTGCCCCCAGGGTCGGGTCGCGGGTGAAAACGATATGGGCAGAGCCGTCCGGGCCTACGGCCAGGGCTGGGAACATGGCAGGCCAGGCCCGGTGGTAGGATGGGGCGCTCGGGCAGAGCCACTGGGGGACTTCGTAGGCCACGTTGTTGGCGGCAGTAACCTGCGGATCCCAGTTCTGGCCCTTGTTGGGGGAGCGGCGACAGCGGATATCGAACGCTCCGTTAAGAAAACCGTCAGCCTCGGAGTTGTACCAGCAGACCAGTACCTCGTCCCCCGGGCCGCCGATGGGCCGCGACCCCTGTAGGACGGGATCGGAGCCCGTTCCACAGCCGCTGGAGGAAGCCACAGGCTGAAATGTGACCGAACTTGTGCCGTAACTCTCCCAGGCGCCGAACCAGATCTCGCAGGGCCCGCTGTCCACGAAGAAGGTAAACGTGAGGTACAGGGCCGAGGCCGACGAGCCCCCGAACTTGTGGACGTCGACCCAGGGCTTGTCGAGAAACCCGCCGCTGGTGCCGATCGCTGGGCCATCGGAAGTGCTCCAGCTGACCGGACAGCAGGACCAGTTGCCCAGCCGATGTACTATGATATCGGAGGTGCTGAGATCTTCTCGAACCGACATGTAGGCCAGATAGGCGTAGGCGCCGTCCCTGGAGAACCTCACCACCGGGTCGGAACAGAAATCGCCCGCCTGGCTCAGGGGGACAACGTTGGGCCCCTGCCAGCTGACGCCGCTGTCGCCGCTCACCCAGTAGGCGCAGTCATCGCCATGGTGCGAGAAGGCCACCACGATCCTCTCGTCTACGGGGTTCGCCGCAACGCTGGGCTCGTTCTCGTCGTCGCTGGGGTCGGAGCCGACCGGCTGGTCCACCCGCGGCGAGAGCGCTTCAGCGTCCTTGGAAGGCACGTCGAGCCGCTTCCCGTTCAGCTCCGTCACGCCCAGCCTCTGGGCCACACGAAGCATGACCCTGGTGCTCAGGTAGGGCATTATCCGCTGCAGAAACTGCTCCTGGGCGCTGGCCGTCGGTGTGCCCTGGGCATTTCCACCGCTGGCGCTGTCGTCGCCCATGGCGGGAGGGGATAAGGGCACAGCTAAGAAGAGTCCCAGGACAAGCAGGAGAGCCGGACCTATGCGTCGCACTGCCGTCTCCTTCGGCGCCCTAGGCGCCATTTTTCGAGTTACTGTCAGTTTAAAATAAATCAATTACCGTTGTCAAGATCCGACCGCGCAGAGCTATAAGATCCTGCACAATGAACCTACGCCATAATTGCCTCCTATTTGCCCCTATCCGCCTATGCCCACGACCTCAGCACTGCTGTTCAACTGGGTGCTCTGTGACCCCTAGCTAGGCTCATGATGGAAGGCCTGTCCGATGGCGCCGACCGTTGGCTGGCCGTCCCCACGCCGTGATCCGTTCCCTACGGCCCTGGGCCGAGCGCGCCTGAAGCCGCCCTCCATTGGCGGCACTTCTCCCAAGCCCGGCGGTGCTCGGTCTACGCGGCGCTGGACGGGCACGCGCCCGAACCCAGTCCCACCGATGCGGAAGCGCTCCCCGGGCCCGGTGGGGCGGCCTGTTCAGGCCCAGGCTCTCGGGCCCCGCCCCAGGACCCGGGCGGTGCGTTGGAATGACCCCGTAAGTAGCCGTGGGAATGCTCCCCTTTCCGCGCCCAGGGGAGGGGACAGCTCAGCCGGCATCGGCCAAAGGCTGCAAAGGTGTGTTTTGTAGAGCAACGGCCCTGGGAAGCAGGCCGCAGAATTGCCGCCGGACCTTCGAGGGCCGTCGCCCAAATCACGCCGAGCCCCACGAAGGCCGCTGGCCCTCCAGCCGCCTCGCTGGCTGTGCGCGACCAAACCCGTCGGGCCTCTCCGTTGTCTGCGGCTCACCGCATCGATCCTGGGTGCAGGCCCGACGGCTCAGGCCCGGGCGTCCTAGACGACGGCCCTGGCGCGGCAGGCGCAGGACCCTTCAGGGGACAATGTCCCGACGTTGGAAGCCCAGGATGCCGACGGTCAGGAAAAGGACGGACAGGCCGAGCAGGATCAGCACGTGCTCCGCGAGGATGCCGGTGCTGAGGGGCTGGCTGGCCGTGTACCAGCGGTAGATCGTCCAGTTCTCCAGGGGCCGAAGCTGATCGGAGAGAGCGACCAGGCCGTTGAACACGAAGCTCCCCACGGCAATGGCCGTCCCGGTGGCCGCAGCCGGCGCTCGCCCGCGGAAGGCGCAGGCCAGGGCAAAGGAGACCGACCCAAAGAATAGCGTAAGAGGGAAGACGTTCAGCCCAGCCAGCAGCCAGCGCACGACAGGGAGATTGGGAGTGTGAGGGCGGATGGCCAGGCCGCCCGCGAGAAGCGATGCGCCGAAGATGAGGCACACGGCAAAGAGCGCCACCGCCATGGCCGCATATTTTTCGAGCACAACCCGCCAGCGCGGCAGGGGATGGGCCAACAGTAGGTCCATCGTGCCCGCCTCGATCTCCCCGGCCACCAGCCTCACCGCCAGCCCGATGGCGTAGATAGCCAGCACCAACGGCAGGTAGACGAGCAGGTTGGCGGTCATGTAGCCGTCGATGCTGGTGAAGGAGGTGATGTTCCCCAGGAAAGCCAGATACTCGCGGGGTATCGACTGCAGTATCTGGTCGTAGTAGGCTCCCGCCTCTTTGACGGATGGGTAGAAAAATATCACGAGCAGCCCCAGACCGCCCAGCCCCAGGCTCCAGCCAAAAACAGCCTTGCGTTCATCGTACATGGTTTTCACAAAGACGCTACGCAGCATCGCCCTCCCCACCTTTGTAAAGTGCCAGGAACACCTCTTCCAAGCTGGGCTCGTAGGTCACGATGTCCACGAGCGCATGCTGGGCCGCCAGCTTTATGAGCGGGTCCAGACTTCCCTGCACCGCGACGTGGAGCGTTTCGCCGTGCAAAGTCGCTTGCATGACACCAGGGACGGAGCGGAAGGGCCGGGGGTCGACGGGACGGTCGAAGACCAAGTCCATGCGGCGCAGGGCCCGCGCCTTGAGGGCCGAGACTGTCTCGACGGCGACAAGCTGCCCCTCCCGCAGGATGCCGACCCGGTCGCATAGGCGCTCCACTTCGGGCAGGATGTGCGATGAAAAGAAGACGGTGCGGCCCTCGCCCCTGACCTCCTCGAGAAGGTCGTAGAGGACTCTCTGCATAAGTGGGTCCAGGCCCGTGGTCGGTTCGTCCAAAATGAGCAGTTCGGGGCGGTGCATCATCGCCAAGACCAGGCCGATCTTCTGGCGGCTTCCGTGGGAGAGGCTCCGGATAGGCCGATCCAGGTCCGCTTCCAGCCGATCGACCAGTCGGTCGACCTCTGAACGCGGCACGCGGCCGCGAAGGTAAGCCGAATACTCCACCAGCTGGCGCCCGGTCAGGTGCGGATAGAGCGCCAGCTCGCCGGGGAGGTATCCCACCCGCCGCCGCACCTCAACACCGTCCCTCCGCGGATCCAGACCCAGGACGCGCGCCCGGCCCTGGGTGGGACGGATAAGGTCCAGGAGCAGGCGTATGGTCGTGGTCTTCCCAGCTCCGTTCGGCCCCAGGAAGCCGAAGATCTCCCCCTTCTTCACGCTGACGGTGACATCCACGATCCCGCGCGAGCGGCCGTAGTACTTCGTCAGCCCGAAAGTCTCGATGGCAAAGGAAGTCGTCAACTTCACACCTCAGCGCCCTGTGTCCCGCTGAACAGCGCGAGGCCAACCGGCCTGCGGCGGCAGACCGATGGCGGTGGGTCGGCCCAGCCTCCACGCCTGCCGCGCAAAGCCGATCCTCCCAACCGACTTTCCTAGCTACCGGCGCCGCGGGAAGGCTTCGGCCATCCCGACATTATAACGATCGGGGCAAGGCCTCTCCAGCCGAGCACGCCCGGTGGCAGGGCTTTCTAGTTTTCATGGGCTGGCGTGTTCCATCGCTGGAGACCCTGGGGCAGAGTAGTGCCAAGGGACCCACCGGCAGATGCTGGCATCCATCGGCTCGGGCAGATCTTGACCGCCAACCAGCCGGAGCACCCTAGTTTGGAGCGGCAGACCGTGGTTTAAATTCAGCCCTAAGTCACCTTGGTGGCCTTTGCATCTGGCACGGGTCCGAGGTTCTCGCCCTCCCAGCATCTTGCGGGCCCACATAGATCATACGTCGCTAGGGCCGCGACACCAGCGCTCACCGGACGAAACACTCCAGGGTACGGCTTCCACGGTGGGAAAGCGCCACCTGCCTTCCTATGCGGACGGCCCCCGCCTGTAGGGAAGCTCCAGGCTGCACCCTATAAGCTTGGCACGGCGAGGCCGCAAGCCCTGTTGGGGGGACGCCGGCGGGCTACTTGCAGCCGCCGAGACACTCGCCCAGCTCTGCCCGCCTGCCCTCTTCTGGCCCTCGAGTACAGTGGCCCTCAGGTCTTAGGTACACATGGTGAACGGCGCCGTGAAAGGGTTAGGATCGCCTCTGAGCAGGTCTCGGCGGAAAATCCGGCAGCGCTGCGGTCGGCAGGTGGCCGGGAAGCCTTTCAAGCTGTGGGATAATTGACCGCTTCAAGGCTTGGGAGGTTGTGCTCGACATGAGGGTGTTGGTGACGGGCGGTGCCGGATACATCGGTAGCGTGGTTGTCGAGCAGCTGGTGGAGGCCGGACACCGAGTGTGGGTTTTCGACAATCTCTCCAGGGGCCACAGGGACGCCGTACATCCCGGCGCCCAGCTGATCCAAGGCGACCTGGCCGATAGGGCTGCTATAGCCAGGGCCGTGGAACAGGCCCAGCCCGAGGCCGCGATGCACTTCGCAGCTCTCAGCCTGGTGGCAGAGTCCATGGCGCATCCGGACCTCTACTTCCGCAACAACGTCTGCTACGGCTTGAATCTGCTGGAGGCCTGCGCGCAAGCAGGGGTGCAGCGCTTCATATTCTCTTCCACTGCGGCCACCTACGGCCAGCCCGAGCAGGTGCCCATCCCCGAGGAAGCTCCGACCCTCCCGAACAACCCGTATGGGGAAAGCAAGCTGGCCTTCGAACGGATGATGCGCTGGTTTGGCAACTTGTACGGGATGGTGGTGGTGAGCCTGCGGTACTTCAACGCTGCGGGAGCCAGCGCCCGCTACGGCGAGGACCACAGGCCCGAGACCCACCTCATTCCCCTGGCCCTGCAGGTAGCCCAGGGGAGACTTCCCCATCTGAAGATCTTCGGCACCGACTACCCCACCCCCGACGGCACCTGCATCAGGGATTTCATCCACGTAGAGGACCTGGCCAGGGCCCACCTGCTGGCCCTCCGGACACCTTCGAGCGCCGTATACAACCTAGGGAACGGAACTGGCTTCTCGGTG
>FWWM01002686.1_pt1 | contig 46932 bp, 43 predicted proteins | sample 2228351 | NCBI WGS metagenome assembly FWWM01 (sample SAMEA103939774, study PRJEB20133) | metagenome
TCGCGCCGCTGATGGTCGGCGCGCAAGGTTTCTCATCGGACGCAGCCACAGTGCAGACTTCGCGCAACGCCAAGTCCTCGCCAAATACGGCGGCAATACTCCCTGCTCCTCCCAGGTGCCTCCAAACCGTCCAGCCGTCCGCTCCGCACGAACCAAGCAGGAGCGGCCGCTGACGTTCATCGATCGCTGCCGGAAAGCGGGACGAAGAGCGCTGCGGCCGCATGCGGCGCTGCGCGGTTGTTGCGTTCCGGCTGCAGCGGTTCTGCACCGGTCGCTGCCTCGGCCGCACCGTCGCTGCGCGCAGCGAATAGCGATGCGCTGCGCCAGGCCGGTGCCATCGATGTCGGCGCGGGGGCAAGCGAAGCGACGCCCGATACGCCGATCGACGGTGCGATCGCGGCAATATAGGCGACGGTTTCGGCGGGCAGACGGCGTCGTCCGGCGGCAAAAGCGTCGGCGCGGCCAGGTCCCGCATTATAGGCGGCGAGCATCAGCGGGACGTCGCCGTATCGATCCCACATCATCCGCAGATAGGCCGCACCGGCATGGATATTCGCGCGGACATCGAAAGGATCGGACCCCAGCCGATGTCGTGCCGTCAGCATCGCCCAGGTGGCAGGCATGATCTGCATCAGTCCCATCGCACCGGCTTGCGATACCGCCCGCGGTCGGCCGCGGCTCTCGACGTGCATCACGCGCCAAATCCACGCTTCCGGGATAGCGAAGCGCTGCGATGCCTCGGTCACATATGCGGCATAGGGATGGACGGCCAAGGCGTGCCGACCAGGCTCGCGGGCTGCCGCCGGAACGGCAGGCAGCGCCGCGAGCGCCAGCAATGCGGCACCGGCGAGGCGTATGACGCGGCAGCGCGCCGAGCGAGCCGAAGGCCGCACCGCTCAAACTCCGCTACGCGGCGCCGGACGCGACCACAGCAGGTGGTAGTCGCCCTCGTCTCGCACCGAGCGAATGAGGTTTGCCCGAAGCGGCGCCGGCAAGGCCGGGTCGTCGATCTGCAGGGCGATATAGGCGCCGGCGCGCTCGCCGCTCCGGTCCCAGCCTGCCCCGATCTCGGCCCCGTCGTCGGCCTCGACGAGCAGCACCCGCCAGCCCGGAGCATTTTCTGCGTCGGGCGGCGGAGCCGGAACGATCGCAATCATGGCGTCGAGGAGCAGGGTACGGATCGATCCGGCGTAGCCGTCACCTGCGGTCTGGAAATTACCGATTATCATTGGTCATCGTCCTTGTCCGGCGCGTTGGAGGAATGTCGTGCGCCATTCCGGCGCCAGCGAAGCGGCGCGCCGGAGGCGCCGCGGGTGAGAATGGGGTGCGCGGTGCCGATGACGGCGGATGCCGGAAGCGGCCCGAAATAACGGCCGTCGAGGCTGTCGGGAGAGCGGCCGAGGACGAACAGTTCGCCGCGTCCGAGCAGCCGACAGCCGAGCCAGAGAGGCAATTTCCTGCCGGTTCGATCGGCCGGTCGCGCGCGCGCCGCAGGCGCGCCGTCGATCGTGACGAAGGCGCCGCTACGGCAAATAAGCATGCCTTCCCTGGCGGCGACGCGCTTCAGCAGCGGCGCGCCGCGCGGCAGATAGCCGCGCCCCGAGAGCCAGTCCGCGAGCGGCGCGGGCGGCGCAATGGCGACGAGGTCGCCGCGCGACGGTGCCGCGCCGACGTCGATGGCGTAGAGTCCGACCGGGACGCTCGCGCTCGCGTTCCAGAGAAGCCGCGGCTGCGGCGCGAGCATCGCGACCGCGCCAAACAGCCCGCCAAAGAGCATGACGCAGACGGCGGTCACGCGGAGCCACCGCTGGTTCATCGCTCGATCTCTCGGCGCCGGAGCCACGCGGCGTGGCGTTCGGCTCCATAGGAGCGGAACGGCAATGCGGCAGCGAGATTGTCCCCGATGTGGCGCCAATGATCGGGCTGGACGTCGCACGGATCGATGCCCGATGCCTCGATCATGTCGATCTCGCGGCAGACGGCGCGGATCGGCTCGATCGCGTCGAGCTCGAGAAGAATGTCGCCGCCAGGGGCAATCGCGGGATGCGCCCGGTAGCACGCGCCCGGTGCAACCGCGGTCACGACGACGAGATTCCAGGAGACGCGTCCGATATCGGGGACGGTGCAGCCGAGAAGCGCGAATGTCGCGCCGGGTCGAAACGACGCGATGCGCCGGTGCGGACCGCCGGACCGCTCGGCGGCGACCCGCCCGAAACGAAGTTGCTGTTCGATCCGGCCTTCGATCCACGTCAGTACGGCGTCGGTGAGGCCGCCGGCCGGCAGCCGCTCGCCGAGCGGCGATGCGGCCGCCGGCGGCATCGCCCGGGGCGGCGCCGAGAACATCTGGCGGCGCATCAGCGGCGCCCCCGCCGCAGCGGCGCGATATCGCCGACGCCGGGATCCGAGGTGGAGGATTTGCGCCCGATCGCCGCCCAGGCGTCGAGATCGGCGATGGTGTAGACGACGCGGCCGCCAAGCTTGTGGTATCGCGGGCCGGTGCCATAGCAGCGATGCCTGACAAGGGTTTGTCCCGCCAGGCCGAGATAGACCGCCGCTTCCGGTGTCCGCAGATAGCGGGGAACGACGGGCGCGGGACGATCGGACAATGGAACCTCCTGCCAGCGACGGGAACCCCGATCAGGGTTCGGGAACGAGGAGGCGTTCTTGGGAAATCACGCGGAGGATTCGGAACGGACAAAGCGCCGTTGCCGGGAATGTCCCGATCAGGCAGCGCCGAGGAGAGCGCTGTATCCGCCGTCGCGCATCGCGAGTGCCGCGCGCTGCCAGCGCGCGATGCGGCGGCGTTCGCTCGAGGCGTCCCACTCGGCCGCCGAATAGTCGCGCGCGTCGGCCGACAGCAGCGTTGCCGCGATATCGCGGGGCGATGCGCCCTCCATCATGGCGTCGAGAAGCCGCAGCCACTGGACGAGGCGCCAGCGCTCGGACAACGCCGGCGCGGACTCCGCGCGGGCGCCGCGGAGACCGAGAAGTTCGCGGTGGAACGCCGCGATCACAGCGGCGCGGCGTTCGGCCTGCGCGTCGGCGGGTGCCAGAAAGGTGAGACGCTCGTTCGCGCGGCAGCGCCGGATCAGCAATCGATAGCGCCGGCCCCCGGCGAGCAACACCACGTGCCAGTCCCGGTAGGCGAGGCATTCGGCCGTTATTTCCGGGCCGTCGATGATCTCGGCGAGACGCAGCGCGGCGAAGCCTTTTGGCGCCGGACGCGCGACGGTGACTGCGGCACTCGCCTGCGGCCGCCAGAGCGCGGGCGCGGCGGCGGCCGAACGATCAGGATCGAAGGCGAAAGACCAACCCCCAGCGGCTTGCAAGCCGCCGGAACTGCCGGACCCGGTCGGCGCCGCGCGCCGCTGTCGCGGCCGCATAGGCAGCGCGATAGACTGGGCTTCGTCGCAGGAACTCCTGCGCGAAATCAGCGCGATCATATAATTCAAATATTTTCGAAAAATATGGCGACCGCCAATCGACTGTTCGATCCATTCGCACCTCCAACGCACATGAGGAGAATAACCCGCGGATTTCAGCCGGCTCCGCTGCCAAGGCGCGACATGATTACCGGCATGCGAGCCATGACCGTAGCGTAATTGCGTACCAGGTCCGCACGCTAAAGCACTCAATCTGGACATATTATCGCCCGGCCGTAGCCGGGCGATATCCGCAAGTTCAATTGTCGCCGCGACGCGGCGGACGGCTCCACACGAGGTCATGCTCGTCGCCTTCGCCCGAAAAGAGCTGCGCAAAAACAGGCGCGCTGAAGCTGGGATCGTCGAATTTGACCGAGAGATAAGTGCGTTTGTCCTGGCTCGTCTTCGACCAGGCTGCGCCGACTTCGGCGTTGCCGACGAATATGCGGTGACTGGGGGCATTGCCGCTGGCGTTCGCCTCCGGAACGATTCGGACATCCTGCGCCTGCAGCGCGAGCGTGACGATCTTGCCGCGAAATTCACCCGCGACCAGTTTGAACGTACCGATCCTGCTCATGATCATTTCCCTTCCTCGCTCGGGCCGCACCAGCGCGGCCTCGATGCGGATCGGCAGCCGGCCTGCGGCCGCGACGCAGCCCGCAGGGCCGCAGCGCAGCGGAGGACGGTGGGGCCGGGGGTTTCTTGGTCCGCGAGGAACGGCGGCACGCCGGGGGAAGAAAGTTCCGGCACCACCGTTGCGTCCAGCGGTCGAACGCCAGTGTCAGGCCGGCAGATCGCGCATCCGGAGAGGCCGGGGTGGTTCGGCGCCAGCCAAAGGATCATGGGTTCGGGATCGGCCATTCGAACCCGCGGGATTATATCGCTTTCGTCGGAGCGGGCGGCGGACTGGCGGCGGGGCTTGCCCATTCACCCGATGGCCCCTGCGTCAGGCTGCGCCATGCACTCGATGCGCCGACCGCGGCCCCGACGAGCCCGAGCCAGCGTGAAAGCCCGCCACCTTCAATGGCGAGTGCGGCCAGGCCGGTTGCCGCCTGATAGCCTGCAAGGGCGGCGGGAATGACAAATGACAGGGCGACCGGCAGCCGGAAGAGCGGCGGAAGCGACGTGCGCAAAAAGCGGCCGGTAGCGAGGACAACGGCCCCGCCGATAAATCCTGCCGCGATAGCGATGCCATATCCTGCACCGGTCTCAAGCATCCAGAGGCCAGCGCCGGTCGCGACATAGAGCGGCAGCGCCAGCGCGGCGAGCCTGAGCAGCAGCATCAGGATGAAGACAGCTGCCACGGCGCCGAGGATGATCATGAAGGTCATGAGCAATCTCGGGTCGGACGCGCTCGCCGCGACCTCCACCGCGCGAGGTGTCCCGCCAGCACGCCCCGAAGGCGGAACCGGATGCGGCTCCACCTCGGGGTGAATTGCCGAGCGGGTTCAGCGGTTGAACGGGTCATATTCGCAGACGATGCAGGCGGGGTCGCCGTCGAACTCGTCGAGCGGCATGACCGAATATCCGGCCGAGGTCTCGATCAGGACGATGATCGTCATCATCGTGCGGGCGAGGTTCCAGCCAAGCGATTGGGCGGTGGAAAGCGGCATTTCGGGGCTCCTGTCCGGGAGCGGGACCATCCCGCTCGACAGTCGCCCCGCCGGACGGGGACAGGCCGCAATCACCGCAGCGAAGCGAAGGCCCAAGCGCAGCGCAGGGACCCCTTGCGGGTTGATTGAAGGAGGCTTGGCTTCGGCCCAGGGACCAGCGGCTATTCGAGAGCGGGTGGGCCGCTTGCGGACCGGAGACATGGCGCTGGCCGTGTGTCCGACGGCAGGATCATCCGCCGAAGATGCGTAGCTCAGCTGCTCCAGGGATCGACAATATCGATGCCGCAATGTTCGAAATCGCGGCTGTTTCGCGTCGCCAATATGGCACCGCGCGAGCGAGCGATCGCGGCAATCTGCGCATCGAACTGGCTGATCGGGCGTCCGATACGGCGCCGCGCCGCCGTGATGCCGGCAAAGGCCGTGGCCGCGTCCCCGTCGAACGGAAGGAGGCGTCCGGCAAAATCCTCGGTGAACATCAAGCGGGCTGCGGCGGCAAGGTCGTCGCGCCGGCGACCTTCGTCCAATATGGCGATGCCGTAGAGAATTTCCGCCTGCGTCACCGTGGACACGAAGAGCGACGATGCGGCCTGCCGCGCCATCCAGTCGAGGACGCGCGGCGCGGGGGCGGCGCGCAAGGCTTCGGATAATATGTTGGTGTCGAGGAGGATCATGAAAGATCGACCGGCGCGCGGGTGTCTTCACGTGGCGCGATGACGAGATCCAGACCGCCCAGCGGCGCAAAACGCGCCCGAATTGCCGCGGCAAGATTTCCTGCTGGGGCATCTTCGGTCGAGAGCGCGGAGCGAAGAATATCGCGCACCTCCTCTTCCATCGAGCGACCGTGCGCCGCCGCCTGCAGACGGAGGCGGCGCTTCAGCACGTCGTCGATTCCCCGGATTGTCATGCTGCCCATCGCGTGTCTCCTTCGAGCAGCAATATTAGTCATTGATTGCAGAACAATCAATGACTGCAAGTGGGCAAATACGGCCCCGCCGGGAGGCGGGGCCGCGATACTGTCCGGTCAATTGCCGGGGGCGTTCCAGATCAGCACCTTCTTCGAGGGATCGTCGCCCGGCGCGTTCGCGACGTTGCAGAAGATCTCGCCGAGCTCGGGGGCCGACAGCGACACCGAGATATATTCGGCGCCGGTCGAGCGCGCGGTCTTCACCCAGCCGCCGCCGAGCTCGAAGCCGTTGCGCCGGCTGACGACGCGATAATCGGGCTCGCTTTCCTTGGCCTTGCGGCTGTTCGGGACGATCGCGATCGGCACGGTGACCGTCAGCGTCGCGAGTGTGCCTTCGAGGCTGCCGTCGTCCTTGAGGGTCAGATTTCCGATGGTGGTACCCATATCCAGTCTCCTTTGATGCACGGGGACCATCCCCGATGGCGCCGGAAGGAGGGGCCGCGAGCCGCCGTCACCGAGCGCATGCGAGGGCGAACCCCCGCCAGGGGGTTGACGGCATTAGGCGAGCCGAGGCCCGCAATCAGGCAGCCAATCAGGGGTGGGGGCCGCCTTCAGGAGACGGCCGGGTTCAATGGAAATCATGGCTCCGGATGCGCAAGCCGGGCTCGCGGCTGTCCGGTCCTCCCCCGCTCAGCGCCCCGTCCCCGCGTCCCGGCGCAATGGCCAGCTTGCCTTGCCCGACCGAGCGCAGCAGCGCGTCGTGATCGGTGATCCGGTCGCAGATGATGTGAATGACCTCGCCTTCCTTCTGGAGCCGACCGCGCATCGCGATCATCGAGGCCGACATGATCGGGCGCCGATAGATGTCGAACCGGTCGGGCCAGAGGATGCCGTTGGCGATGCCGGTCTCGTCCTCGATGGTGACGAAGAGCACGCCCTTCGCCGAGCCGGGCCGCTGCCGGACGAGGATCACACCGGCGACCTCGATGTTCCGGCCATCGCGGATTTGCGAGAGATCCGCGCAGCGGACGATCCCCATCTCATCGAGTTCCTCGCGCAGGAAGCTCAGGGGATGCGCCCGCAGACTGAGCTGGAGGGTGCGATAATCTTCCACCACCTCGCGCCCTTCGGTCATCGGCCGCAGCGCGGCCGGCGGCTCGCGCCCCTCGGGGGAGAAGCCCGCCTCGCGCGTGTCGGCGGCGGCGAACAGCGGCAGCGGCGCCTCCCCCAGCCCGCGCACTTTCCAGAGGCCTTGCCGCCTGTCCTCCGACAGGCAGGCGAAGCCGTCGGCCTCGGCGATCCTTTCGATCGCGGCGCGCGGCACGCCGGCCCGCCGCCAGACATCCTCGACGCCATCATAAGGCAGATCGCCGCGCGCGCCCACAATCGCTGCGCCATGCACATTGGCGAGCGAACGAACCTGGCGAAAGCCGAGGCGCACCGCCAGATAGCGCCCACCGCTCTCCTCCAGCGTGCAGTCCCAGTGGCTATGGTTGATCGAGACGGGCCGCACCTCGACGCCGTGGTTCTGCGCATCGCGCACGATCTGCGCGGGCGCATAAAAGCCCATCGGCTGCGCGTTCAACAGCGCCGCGCAGAAGACGTCGGGATGATGATGCTTCATCCAGCAGGACGCATAGGCGATCTTCGCAAAGCTCGCCGCATGGCTCTCGGGGAAACCGTAGGAACCGAAGCCCTCGATCTGCTTGAAGGTGCGCTCGGCGAAATCCTTGGGATATCCGCGCGCGGTCATGCCGCCGACGAGCTTGTCGTAGAAATGCGACACGCCGCCGGTGAGCTTGAAGGTTGCCATCGCGCGGCGCAGCTGATCGGCCTCGGCCGGCGTGAACCCCGCGCCGACGATCGCGACCTTCATTGCCTGTTCCTGGAAGAGCGGCACGCCCAGCGTCTTCTCGAGCACCGCGCGCAGCTCGGCTTTGGGATATTCGGGCTTTTCGCGGCCCTCGCGGCGACGAAGATAGGGATGGACCATGTCACCCTGGATCGGGCCGGGACGGACGATGGCGACCTCGATCACGAGGTCGTAGAAGCATCTGGGCTTGATCCGCGGCAGCATCGACATCTGCGCGCGGCTCTCGATCTGGAACACGCCCAATGTATCCGCCTTCTGGATCATGGCGTAGACGGCGGGATCGTCGTCCTGGAGGTCGGCCATGCCGACCTTGATCCCCTTGTGCCCGGCGAGCAGGTTGAACGCCCGGTTCATGCAGCCAAGCATGCCGAGGCCAAGCACGTCGACCTTCATGAACTTCAGCATGTCGATATCGTCCTTGTCCCATTCGATGATCTGGCGGTCCTCCATGCGCGCCGGTTCGATCGGCACGAGATCGTCGAGCCGCTCCTCGGTCAGCACGAAGCCGCCGGGATGCTGCGACAAATGCCGCGGCGTTCCAATGAGTTGTCGAGCAAGATCGAGACATAGTCGAAGTCGATGATCATCGGCATTGAGATTGAGCTCGGCGATCCTGTCCTCGGGAATGCCGTCCATCGACCAGCCCCACACGAGCCCGGTCAGCATCTTGGTGAGGTCGCGCGGCAGGCCAAGCGCTTTCCCGACCTCGGCGACCGCGCCGCGGGTGCGGTAGCGCGTGACGACCGCGGTGAGCGCGGCGCGATGCCGCCCGTAGGTCGCGTAGATCCACTGGATGATTTCCTCGCGCCGTTCATGCTCGAAGTCGACGTCGATGTCGGGCGGTTCCTTGCGCTCGCCCGATACGAAGCGTTCGAAGAGCAGTTCATGCTTGATCGGATCGATCGAGGTGATGCCGAGCAGGAAGCAGACGCAGCTGTTCGCCGCGCTCCCCCGTCCCTGGCACAATATCCCGCGCCGCCGGCTCTCGGCAACGATCGAGTTCACCGTCAAGAAATAAGGAGCGTAATCGAGTTCTCCGATCAACCGCAGCTCATGATCGATCTGTTGCCGGTAGGCCGGCGGCACGCCGCCGGGAAACATGCGCGCAGCGCCTTCCTCGGTGAGCGCCGCGAGCGCCTCCTGCGCGGTGCGGCCTGCCATCACCTCCTCATAGGGATATTGGTAGCGCAGCTCGCCGAGGTCGAAGCGGCACATCGCGGCAATGTCGGCGGTCGCGGCAATCGCGTCGGGAAAGAGCGCGAAACGCCGCTCCATTTCGGCCGGGCTCTGCAGAGCCCGGTCCATGAACCGCTCACGCTTGAATCCGAGCGCATCGATCGTCGTCTTCTCGCGGATCGCGGTCAGCACATCCTGCAGCGGCCGGCGCTCGGGCGCATGATAGAGGATGTCCCCGAGCGCGACGCTGCGCACGCCGAGACCGCGCGCCAGCACGTCGAGCGCGGCCAGGCGGGCGACATCGCCGGGGCGCCGGCGAAGCGTGAGCGCCAGAAAGGCGCGCGGGCCGAAGGCGCCGCGCAAGTCGGCAAGATCGGCGCGCGTGCGCTCGTCGGCCGCATCGGGCAGCAGGATCGCGGCGAGGCCTTGGGCCGCGGCCGCGACATCCGGCCAGTCAAGCCAGCAATTGCCCTTGCCGCCGCGCGCCTTGCCCCGCGACAGGAGGCGGGTCAGCCGGGACCAGGCAGGGCGATCGGTCGGGTAGAGGAGGATCGCCCGCCCGTCGCGAAGGTCGACCCGCGTTCCGGCGATCAGCCGGACGCCCGTTGCCTGCTGCCCCGCGAGCCCGCGCACCATGCCGGCGACGCTGCCGCGGTCGCACAGCCCGAGCGCCGCATGGCCCTGGGCGGCTGCGGCCGCGAACAGCTCTTCGGGCGACGACGCTCCGCGCAGAAAGGAGAAATGGCTCGCGGCGCAGAGTTCGACATAGGAAATCGCACGCGCGGTCATCCGAAGACACCGTGCATATACCAGCGCAGGTCGCCGGTGTTGCCGGTGACCGCGTCGCCGCGGCGGAAGAGCCAGAAGCGTTCGCCGCTCGCCGCCTCGACCCGGAAATAATCGCGCACCGCCCATAGTTCGTTCGCGCGGCGCCACCATTCGCCATGGATCCGCTCGGGTCCGTCGCCCGCGACGACCGCGTAGCTCCGCCCGCGCCATGCGAAGCGCCGCGGCGGGTGGTCGGGAAGCAGCGCCACGACCGCCGACAGGGCTTCGGGCCGCGCGAGCAGACGAACGGGCCGGGTCCAAGCCGGCCAGCCGGCAGGCCTGGCCAATGGCCCGGCGCGCGCGATCGCGCGCTCGGGCACATCGCTTTCGCGCGCGCCCAGGCGAAACAGCGCCGCGTCGCCGATACGGCCGGCCAGTGCGTCGACGAGCGGGGCGAGGTCGGGCGTCTCGCGTGACGGATCGAGCGCGGCGCCGAGCGCCGCTGGGGCCAGGCCTTCGACCTGCCGCGCGGCCAGCGCCATCGCCTCGATCCCGAGCCCCGGCTCGATACGCCCGATCCGCAGCCTGAACAGGCGCAGCAGATGCTTCGCATCGCGCGTCGGCTGCGCCGTGCCGACCGTCACGAACTGCGTGCCGGTATCGAGCCGGTCACAGCGCAGGACGAGGTTCCGCGCGCCGAGCCCGCGCGCGCGCAACGCGGCGACGAGGTCCGCCAGGAGATCGGCGATCACCTGCTCGATCGCCTCGGCGGTGGCGATCGGCTCGATCAGCGAGCGGCGCGCCTCCGGCAGTTCGAACGGCACGACCGGGACAATCGGCTCGGGCACGAACCCCCGTGCCTGATCGAGCCGCTCGACCGCCGCGCGGCCGAGACGCCGGGCCAGCGGCCCGCGCGGCATCGGGTAGAGATCGGCGATCCGCTCGATCCCGAAGCGCGCCGCCGCGGCCAGCGCCTCCGGCGCAAGCCGGAGCGCTGCCGGCGGCAAGGGCGCCAGCGCCTCGCTTTCCTTCCCTTCCGGCAAGCTCAGCGACCGCGCAGACCCGTAACGCGCCAGCGCGTGAGCGGCGCCGGGTGTCCCGGCGATCGCGATCCGCGCGGTGAAGCCGAGGCGCTTCAGAAAGGCAAGCAACCGCGCCGCAAACCGCTCCTCGCCGCCGAAGAGATGCGTTGTCCCTGTAAGGTCGAGCCATAGCCCGTCGCTGCCCGAGACCGCCGCCGTCGGCGTCCAGTAGCGCGCGGCATGAAGGGCAAGGCGATCGAGCCAGACCCGGTCGGCGTCCGGCTCGGCATCATGCACCTCAAGACCGGCGACGAGCGCGCGCGCATGGGCGGCCGCCATGCCGGGTGCCAGCCCCAGAACGAGCGCCGCCGGACAGGCCGCGGTGACGATGTCGCGCTGACCGGTCCGTGCGACGAGGATCGTCGGCGTCGCGGCCCAGGAGACGGGCGCGATACCCGATGCCGCGCCCGCGCCACCCGCCGCGTCGGGGCGCAATGTGCTGAACAGCGGGGCAGCCGCCTCGCTTCGCCGACCGAGCTCGCGCATGGTCGGCCGCTGGTGCGCCGGCAACGCATCGATTGCGGATCGGTCGGGCTGTGCCCGCGCCGGCGCCGCTTGCGCCCAGCGCGCGCCCGGACGCCAGCCGCCGCCGCGCGGGACCGAACAGGTTCCCGGATTGCCGTCGACGGGCTCGGCGAAGCGCGGCCTGACCCGCGCCGGTTCAGGCGGCGTCTCGTGCCGCCCCGCCCGCCGCAAGCGCTCTATCGGCAGTTGCGGCAGGAAGAGCGAGGCGACCCTGGTCATCGCACGCCTCCAGTTCGAGGGAAAAAGGCGGCCCACCGCGCTGGCGGACAAGCTCGACGCGCCATCGCCCGCGCCCGACGCCGGGCGACGCGAGAGGCTGCGACGACAGGGTGCCGATGCGCCAGCGGGTCATCGCGAGCGAAGGATCGCCGAGCGGGCATTGGCCGGTGCGCCGATAGCGCCGGTAGAGCAGTATCGGCGTACGCCCCTCGGACGCCGCAAGCTGCAGCCGGCGCGTCGCGGTCCGGTCGGCCGCTTTCACCTCGGCGACGACGCAGCCGAGCGAGCCATCGCGGAGCGCGTCTTCGCACATCGCGAGCAATTGCCTGTCGGTCCCGGCCTGCGCATAGAGAATGCGGTCCGGACCAAGCCCTGCCTGTTCGAGGCCCGGGGCGTAAAGATCGAAGCGGCTCAGCGCCCAGAGGGCCGAGACGCCGGGCGCCGCCGCGAAGCGCGCGGCAATCCCCGCTGCAAACAAGGTGGCAGCGGCATCATCGCTCCAGCTTGCCGACGCCCCCGCAATCTCGTGCAGGCCCGCGCCGTCGAGCCCGCCGCCGCTGAGCATATGATCGAGCGGGCCGACCCCGAACGGCAGCACCGGACCGCGGGCAGCGGCGACGCGCGCGACCGCCTCGCGAAGCGTCGCGAGCGTGTCGGCCGATGGCCGGGAAAAGGGAGAGGGCGTCACAGTCATGGGGCAACATCGCTTCAAATGTTCCCTTTATGTTCTCGCGAGTCACGCCGTTCGTCAAGCGCGCCGCGCAAAGCCGCGCGAAAGCGCCATTCACCGGGTGTCCGCGGCGAGCATCCGAAGCGTATGCGCGTCGCGCTCGCCGCCGAACCAGCGGTCGAGCGCCGCCCCGAACAACCGTTCGCCGCTCACCGATTCGAAGAGGGTCAGCGAGGATCGAAGTTTCGTCGCATCACCTGCGCCGAACACCGCGACCGGATCGCTGCCGGTCAGATCCTGCAGCGCGCCGACGCACGCGCGGTAGCGGAGCCCGAGCAAGGGATGATCGAGATAGGCCCGCGCCTCCCCGGCGCCCGCAAGTCCGTAACGCTGCGCCATCGCGCTGCGCCCGAGTCCGGCAAGCTGCGGGAAGACGAACCACATCCAGTGCGAACGCTTGCGCCCGCGCCGGATTTCGTCGAGCGCTCGGGAATAGACTTGCTCTTGCGCCCTGACGAAGATGTCGAGCCGGTCCGCGGGGGTCACCGTCATAAAGCGAGCGCCCCCTGCGCCGGCGGCTTGCCATAGACCTGCGCGACGTCGAGCGTGCCCGCCGGAAGCCCATGGAGAATATCATCGGCCGGCGTGCGCGGGTCGAGCCAGGCGGCCCATTTGTCGCGCGCGAGCGGGATGATCTGGCGATGATGATAGGGCGCGATGTCGGGACCCGCGTCCATCGTCAGCAGGCTGAAGGCCTCGCCGACATGGGTGTCGCGCCAGATGCCCGCCATGCAGAACCAGCGATGACCCTTCATCGTGAAAAGCCATTTATCGAGGCGCTTCTGCGCGGGATCGGCCGGATCGGTAAACTCGTAGAAGCCGTCGCAAAGAACGAGGCAGCGGTCGGCGCCGAGGTCGCGCCGCTCCGAGCGCACATTATAGACGGGCTTGCCGCCCTGGCCGGGCCAGCTCCACCGCCGGTTGACCAGCTCGCCGACGGCATCGCCGTCGCTCGCTTTCACGATCGGGGCGGTGTCGGTGATTCGCACATCCTCGCGCGCCGGCACATTGGGCACACCTTCGGGCATCGCGATCCTGATCTGGAGGTCGTCGAAATCTTCCATGATCGATGCGACATCGACTTCCAGCCTGTAATCATTGCACATTCGAAGCAAAACCCCTGTTGCTTGCGACTCAAGCCTGTTCCTATTATGTTCCAGCCATGCGCACAGCGCCAACCCCTTTCGATCCCGCTGCCTCGGACGGCGGTCGCCGTGCGCTCATAAGGCGTAATCCGGCGCAGGAAAGCGAGATCGAAATGGTCGAGGGGGTCTGGGGCAGCGATCCGAGGTTCAGCGACGGCATAAACTACCGCTTCGTGCGCACCGAAGGGCGCGCCTTTCCGGTGCGGCGCTGCCTGATTCCAGCATCCGAGTTCCGGATGGGCCGCGGCGACCATCGCTACCGGGTGACCCTCGACAGCGGCAATTTCTTCTATCTCGCCGCCATCTGGGATCCGCCGCTTGCCAACTGGCCCCTTTCCTACCGAATTCTCACCATCGCCGCGGGCGCCGACGTCATCCCCTATCAGCAGCGCCACGGCGTTATCGTCCAGCGCCGCGACGTGATGCACTGGCTCGACGGGACGCTGCCGAACACGGTGTTGTTCGCCGAGCCGGCGCGTCACACGCTGTTCGTCGAACCGCTGCGTGCCCAGGCAAATCTCCCGCTTTGAGCCCGATGCCGCCCGGCCCGCAAGGGCCGAGCAATCGCGCTCTTGGCGAGCCCGCAGCGGCGAGGTGTGCGCCCGGCCCGCGAGGGTAGGTCCGGGCGAAGCCGGGACCGTGGCAGCGCGATAGCGTTGCCCGCCCGAAGAGGACGGGCGCGCCCGCACCGCAAGGAAAGCGAGCCCAAGGGCGCTCGCGCGGCCCGAACAGGCACGCGGCCCCTGGCCGAGCCCGCGAGGCCAGAGTACGCTCACCGGATGCCGCGCTCCCCGGGCCGCCGCGCGGCCGTCCCGCCGGCATGCCGGCGGGACGCACGGCCTCAGCCGGCGAGGCGATCCTTGACCGCCCGGGCGGCACCGGAGCCGAGCTTGGTCGTCCCCGCGATCTGCATGGTTCGGCCGGGCGCCGGATTGCGGCCCTGCCGCACTGTCCAGAAATGCTGCGGGGCTTGCTCCCTTGGCGCAGGCACAGCGCGCGGTGCAATCGCTGCAGGTCGGCGCGTGCGACCCGTGTCGGACCGGGACCGCAATGCGCGGGCTAGCGAGCGAAGGCCTTCGCCACGAAATCGCGACCGAGGCGAAGACCGGCCGGATCGACGCTGTGTCCCACTCCAGCGGCGATGTGCGTCGTAACATCGACGCCGAGGCGCTTGAGCTCGCGCTCCGACATGTGCAGCGCGGCGACCGGGACCACCGGATCGGCCGCGCCGTGGACCAAAAGCACCGGGGGCGCCGGGCGTTCGCCCGGCATGAATCCGATCGTCCCGGCAAGCATCCCGGAATAGCCGACGATGGCGGCGACCGCCCGTGGTCGCCGCAGCGCGACATGGAGCGCCATCATCGTCCCCTGGCTGAAGCCGACCAGCGCCAGATCCGCCTCGGTCAGGCCATATTGGGCAAGCTTGCGGTCGATGAACGCGTCGATTGCTGGCGCGGCGGACGCCGCGCCGGCCGCGAGCGCGGACGGCGTGAAGCCGGACAGCCCCCACCATTGATATCCCGCTCCGATCATCGCGCAGCGCTGCGGCGCGTGCGGAGCGAGAAACAAGGTGTCCGGAAGCACGTCCTGCCACTGCGGCGCGAGCGATATCATATCGGTGCCGCTCGACCCGAAGCCGTGCAGCAGCAAGACGATCTTCTTCGGGGCAACCCCCGAACGGGGCTGCAAACTGGCGCCATTCACGATCTTCAAGTTTCACTCACTTTCATATCTGCCTGAAGCGTTTTCTTGTGCCGACCGACCAGTCGCAGCGCGCAATAGCGACATTTATGACAATCTTCCGGCAGGAAGACAGGCCTCGAGCCGGTTGCCCGCGCCGTTTGCGAAGCCGACGCTGCTCGACCCGACGCGGCAAGGGATGGCAAACCGCTCCGGCCGGATTACCTGGCCGAGGCTCGGGCCGCAATCATGGCACGGCGCGAACCGAACCCGGCCGCGATCAGCGCAGGCGCCCAGAAAGGCGGGCGGACGTTCAGGGCGATGAGTATGCGGCGGCTATTGCGCGATGATGGCTGCAGCCCGTGCCTTGCGTGATCTTGCCGGAAATATGCTATCTGCCCGACTGCACCGGTCGATTATTGTGCCGCTGTCGGCGATATTCGCACGGCTGATCCGCCCCTGCGCCACCGCTGCGGTGACTCGAAGCGCACCGATCCCCCAAGCGCGGCGCTCAGGCGAACGAGGCGCGCCGCGATTTCCTCGACCGATCGCCCAGCCGCCAGCCGGGGGCTGCCCCGCACACGCTTTCCGCCATGATCCATGCCGCGGAAATCGAGCTGCACGGGAAGCAGCTGTGCCGTGGTAACGCGGCCACCAACGACGTCGAGTTCGGCGATCGCGGACTGCCATGCCTCCGGACCATAAGCGTCATCGGGCTTTTCCGACTGGAAAATGAAAGAGGCGAGGCCGTGGAAGAGCGGCGCCCCGCGATAATATTCGATACCCTGCAGTTCGGGAACGCCGTGCGCGACAAAGGTCGCGGCGCCCGCATCGACCGCGCGCCGCGCCAGGTCGCGCTGCCACGCCGGCGTGTCCGACTTGCGCGGTTCCCAATAATGGCTGTGCAGATAGGCGATAACGACGGCACCGCTGCCCGCCGCGATCCGGATGGCGGCAAGATAGCGTTCGACATCGATCTGCACGAGCGCCCCGTCGGATGCGCGCCTCAATTCATTGACTCCCGGACGGGTCTCGGTGGCCGCTCCGCCTTCACGGATCGCTCCTGCTGCCGCCGATACCAGCGCGACCCGCTCGCGCCCGTTCAGCACGCCCGGGGCACTCGCCGCGGCAAGATCGCGGCCCGTGCCTGCATAGGCGAGCTTGCGGGTCTCGAGCGCGTCAATCGTCGACAGGATGCCGCCGCTGTCCAGATCCCAGGCATGATTGTTCGAAGTTGCAACGATATTGACCCCGATCGCCTGCAGGCAGTCGATGACGGCAGGATCGCCGACATGCAGCACCTCGCTGTCCGCGGGCCGGGTCGATTTCCCGGCCAGCGGCCCCGCGATCACGGTCTCCAGGTCGGTGAAGACGACGTCGCGCCCCTTGAAGAGCCGCTGAAACTCGCCAAGGCCGTCCCAGCCGAATGCGCGCAAATCGGTCTTGATCAGCGCCTGGCCAAGCAGGCTGATCCGCAACGGGCGTCGCCCTGCCCCCGTCAGAACCGGCAGAAAGGCAACAGAAATCCCGGCGGCGAGGAGGCTTCGACGGGTCGGTTCGGGCCGGCAGACTGGTGACATATTCGCTCTCCCTCTTGCCGTGTCCATACCAAGCGCGATTGAAGCGGGGCAACATCATGCACTTTTGTTATGAACATATCCGCGACTGTCATAATATTTTTGCGCGATGCGCTTCGCTCTAAGGCTGTGAACGAATCGCAATTTGGGGGACAATATGACCATCGCATTCGCTCGTTTCGCCCGGCGTCCTCGCGCCGCCAAGTTCGTCGCTGCCGCCGGTATCAGCCTGGCCGCGCTAGCCTGGCCCTCGCAAGCATTTGCCCAGGATGCGGACGATGACATTGCCGCGGATGCGGATACGGGCGGTGACATCATCGTCACCGGATCGCGCATCGGTCGCAAGGATGCGGATTCGGTCGGCCCGGTCCTGACCGTCACCTCGGACGACATCGCCAAATCGGGCACCTCGTCGATCGGCGACCTGCTTCAAAAGCTGCCTTCGGCCGGGGTCAGCCTCAATTCGAACGGCACCCAAGGCACCTCTTACGGTGCCAGTTCGATTAACCTGCGGTATCTCGGCGGCGCGGAGGGCAGCGGCAACCGCGTCCTTGTTCTTGTTGACGGGCATCGCTGGGTCGACGGCGTCGGCCAGCGCGGCTTCCGCGACTTCGTCGATCTCAACACCATTCCGCAGGGCATGATCGACGGGATCGAAATCCTGAAGGACGGCGCATCCGCCATTTACGGCGCCGATGCCATCGCCGGCGTCGTCAACATCAAGACCGTCCAGCCGTTCGGCGGGCTGCGCGGCTCGGTTCGCGCGGGCATCACCAGCCATGGCGACGGGTCCGAACTGGGCGGCAAGCTGACGGTCGGCAAGACATGGGACCGCGCCGCGATCATCCTGTCGGGCAGCTATTTCAAATCAAGTCCGATCCGTACCGACGCCCGCGATCGTACGCGGCAGACGCTGGTCCCGCAGACCGCGGTGGGCACCAATCCCAACGGTCTGTTCATCCTGCCCGGGCTTGCGAACAACGCCTATTTCGGGACCCCGGCAGGCTTCGCAAGCTCAGCCAACCCGATCGTGCTCAACAATGGCGCGACGATCGGCGCGGGCAACACCGCGGACAATGCGTTTCATGTCGGCGCGCTGCCCGGCGATGCCTACAACACGCAGGCGCAGGGCATCTACTCGACCGGACCTTCGGAGCGGTACGGCATCTATGGCCGTTTCGATTATGAACTGACCGACGACGTCACGATCAAGCTGGAAGGCGTCTACAACCGGCGCAAGTCGAACCAGCTTTTCTCGCCCGTCTTGCTCGATGTCGGCGGCACGGCGGGAACCGTCCGCGGCTTCGCCATTCCGAACAATCAGGCGTTCAACCCCTTCGGCACGGCGAACGGCGTACCCGCGGCGAATGCGCTCACCTTTGGCGCGAACAGCGCGTGGCGTATCCGCAAGGTGATGACCGATGTCGGCAATCGCAACAATATCCAGGATGTCGAAACGATCCGCTTCTCGGTCGGGGTCGATGGGAGCTTCATGATCGGCGGGGGCGAATGGCGCTGGGACGTCTTCGGCTCCTATTCGAAGAACAGTATCGATACGGTGGCCGAGAACGGCATCAATTATGACAATCTGTTCCTCGGACTGGGATCGCCCGCGACCTGCGCCGCCACGGCGGGCTGCGTGCCGGTCAACCTGTTCGCCCCGATGACCGCCGAGCAGGCCGCCTATATCCGCTTCACGACGCGGGAGTATAACCGGACCGAGCTCTACAATGCCGCGTTCAACGTGACGGGGAGCCTGTTCGACCTGCCTGCGGGACCCGTCGCGCTCGCACTGGGCTATGAATATCGCCAGAATCGCGGTTTCGATGCGCCCGATCCGGTCGTCAACGCACCCCCGATCTATCTGAACCCGGCGCTCTACACAAAAACGACGGGTCAGACGCGCACGCCCACGGTCGGCAGCTACGAGCTGCACGAGGCCTATGCCGAACTCAATGTGCCGATATTCCGCGACCAGCCCTTTGCCGAGAGCCTCGAGCTCAGCCTGGCGGGCCGCTATTCGGACTATTCGACGGTGGGCAGCAAGGTGACGCTGAAGGCGGGGCTTGGCTACCGTCCGATCGATGCCATTCTCTTGCGCGGCACCTATTCGCAAGGGTTCCGGGCACCGTCGATCAACGAGCTTTATCAGGGGGCGCGTCAGACGAGCTTCCAGGGCGTCGACCCGTGCAATGGCGGCGCCTCCGCCAACCCATCACTGCCCGGCTGCGCCGGGGTGCCGACCGGTTACAACCAGGCCAATTTCAATCTCAACGGCCTGATCCCGGGCGTGATCAGCGGGAACACGGGACTGAAGCCGGAAACCGCCGACACGATCAGCGTCGGCGTCGCCGTCTCGCCGACCGGCGTTCGCGGGCTGTCGCTGACCGTCGATTATTACAAGATCAAGATCAAGAATGCGATCGCCTCGCAAACGCCGACCCAGATCATGCAGCTTTGCGCGGTGCGCGGCGGTGTCTTCTGCGATCTCGTCAGCCGCGACGCCGGGACGGGAGCGATTCTCGAGCTGCTGCAGGGTGCACAGAATCTGAACGCGATCACCACCGACGGGGTCGACGCGACGCTGCGCTATGATTTCAACAGCCGCATCGGCCGTATTTCGGCGGTGATCGATGCATCCTACCTCCACTCGTTCAAGACCACCGCGCCCAATCCCGCGGGCGGCGACCCGATCGTGGACGAGCGCGCGGGTCGCGGCGACGCACCGCGTTCGACCTATCCGCGGTGGAAAGGCCAGGCCTCGCTCGGCTGGACCGGCGATACGGTCGATGTCATGCTGCGCGGTCGATACATCGGCCCGACGACCGACGTGGTGAATGCCGTGAAGGATGCGCGGACAAGGTCGATCATCTACACCGACCTCGAACTGGGCTTCAATATCGCCGACGAGCGCGCGCGGTTCAGCCTCGGCGTGAACAACCTTTTCGACAAGGCGCCGCCGGCGTCCTACGCCAATGCGCCGATCAATTACGACATCTACACCTACGACGCACGGGGCCGCTTCCTCTACGCCGGCTTTTCGGTGAAGATGTAATCGGACGGGCCGCGCCGGCAATGGCGCGGCCACAGCGACGCGGGGCGGCTCGACGATGCCAGGCAAGACGAAAAAATGGCTCGACCGGGTCGAGCGGCTGGGCAATGCCCTGCCGGACCCGGTATTTATATTCCTGGGCCTGATTGCACTGCTGGTCGCGGTATCCGTGGCGGCCGCGCTTGCGGGCTGGAGTGCGGTGCATCCGTTGAACGGTGAAACCTTGACCGCCAAGAGCCTGTTGTCGGCCGAGAATGTCGGCAAGCTGCTGACCGCCATGCCCGATACGATGGCGAATTTTCCGCCGCTCGGATTGATCCTGGTGGTGATGCTCGGCGCCGCGGTTGCCGAACGCTCGGGCCTGTTCACGGCACTGATGACGCGCGCCATGCACGGGGTATCGAACCGGTTCCTGTCTCCGGCAATATTCCTGATCGGCCTGTTGTCGCATCAGGCGGCCGACGCCGCTTATGTCGTGCTGATCCCGCTTTCGGCGATCATCTTCGCCGCCGCGGGGCGTCATCCGATGGCGGGTATCGCGATCGCCTATGCCGGCATCTCGGGCGCCTTCGCCGCCAATCTCTTGCCGGGACAATTCGACGTGCTGATGCTCGGCATCACCAAGTCGGCGACAGCGCTGCTCGTCCCCGATCATATGCTCAACCCGCTCGGCAACTGGTATTTCACCGCTGCGCTTGGGATCGTCCTGATACCCGTCGCCTGGTTCGTGAACGATCGCATCGTCGAACCCAGGCTGGGCGCCTGGACGGGGACGCCGCCCGAGGGCGACATCGAAGACCAGGCCGACGACCGCCGCCAGCGCCAGGGGCTGCGCCGCGCAGGGTTTGCCGCGGCGGTGATCGTGCTGCTATTCGCCGCCTTCACATTATGGCCGGGATATACGCCGCTGGTCGATGCGCAAGCGACGGGACCCGCGCGGCTAGGCCCCTTCTACGCCTCGCTCGTCGCCGGGTTCATGCTGCTGTTTCTCGTCTGCGGCTGGGTCTATGGCGCCGCGGTCGGCACCGTCTCGTCGCACCGCGACATCGTCAGGATGATGACCGAAGGGCTCACGACGATGACGCCTTTTCTGGTTATTTCCTTTTTCGCCGCCCATTTCATCGCGATGTTTGCCTGGTCGAACCTGGGACCGGTCATGGCGATCAACGGGGCGGACTGGCTGCGCGCGCAGCAGTTTGCCACCCCGGTCATGCTGATCCTGCTCCTGTTGATGTCGTCGGTCTTCGACCTGGTGATCGGTTCGGCGTCGGCAAAGTGGAGCGCGATGGCCCCGATCGTCGTCCCGATGCTGATGCTTCTCGGCGTGTCGCCCGAAATGACGACCGCGGCCTATCGCATGGGCGATTCCATCTTCAACATCGTCACCCCGGTCGCGTCGAACTTCGTCCTCGTCCTCGTCCTGGCTCAGCGCTGGCGGCAGGATTTCGGCGTCGGCTCGCTGATTGCGCTGATGCTGCCCTTTTCGATCGCGATCGGCCTGACGGGGCTTTGCCTGATCGGACTGTGGGCCGGGTTCGAGCTGCCGGTCGGGCCGAGCGCGCCTGCAACCTACATCATGCCGACGCCATGACCGCCGTGCTTCTTCCCAACGTCATGGTGCCGATGCGCGACGGCGTGCATCTTGCCACCGACATCTATCTTCCCGCCGACGCGGCGGCGCTGCCGGTGCTGCTCGAGCGCACACCCTATGACAAGCGCGGCACCAATCATGCCGATTGTTCGGTTGCCGACGAGGTCCCGCGGTCCAAGCCCGAGATCGCGCGCATCTTTGCCGCGCAAGGCTATGCGTTCGTCCTGCAGGATTGCCGTGGACGCTACGCGTCCGAGGGTGTGTTTCGCAAATATCTCGCCGAGGCCGAGGATGGCGCCGACACGATCGCGTGGATCATGGCGCAGCCGTGGTGCAACGGCCGGATCGGGACGCTCGGCCTCTCCTATGGCGCCCATGTGCAGGCAGCGCTCGCCACGCTCGATCCGCCCGGCCTTGCCGCCATGTTCCTCGACTCCGGCGGCTTCTCGAGCGCCTATCACAGCGGCATCCGTCAGGGCGGCGCCTATGAGCTCAAGCAGCTCACCTGGGCGCAGAAGCACGCCTTGCTTGCGCCTGCGACCGTCGCCAATCCCGCGCGGCGCGCGGCGTTGGAGGCGGCGGACATTCGCGCCTGGATCGGGGTCGAAAAATGGCGGCCCGGACATTCGCCGCTCAGCGCCGCGCCCGAATATGAGGACTTCATCCTCGAGCAATGGCGCGAAGACCGGTTCGGCGATTTCTGGAAGCAGCGGGGGCTTTATGCACGCGGCTGGTACGATCGTTTCGCCGATGTGCCGATGGTGCACATGTCGAGCTGGTATGATCCCTATGCGCTGACCGCGATCGAGAATTTCGCCGGCCTGTCGAAGCGCAAATGCGGACCGGTAAAGCTGATCCTTGGACCCTGGACGCACGGCAAGCGCTCGCTGACCTTCTCGGGGGATGCCGACTTTGGACCGCAATCGACGCTCGACCATCTGTTCGGCGACTATATCGCGCTGCGCACGCGCTGGTTCGACCGCCATCTGAAGGATCAAGGCGCGGACCCGCTGCCCGAGCCGGTCTATTTCTTCACCATGGGCGGCGGCAGCGGGCGACGCTTGCCGAGCGGGCGGCTCGATCATGGCGGGGGTTGGCGAAGCGCCCCGGCGTGGCCGCTGCCGGCGATGCGCATGACGCCCTTCCATCTCCACCCGTGCGGCGGCTTGCGCGAAGACGCGCCCGCCGCTGCCGGGACATCTTGTTTTGTACACGATCCCTATGAACCGGTGCCGACGATCGGCGGCGCGATCACCTCCGGCGCGCCGGTCATGGAAGCGGGCGGCTTCGACCAGCGCGAAGGACCCGGTTTCTTCGGCTCGCGCGAACCCGGGCGCGCGCTCGCCGACCGGGATGATGTGCTGGTCTTCCAGACCGAACCGCTGCCCGCCGATCTCGAACTGACGGGCCAGGCGGTTGCCGAGCTTTTCGTCAGTTCGACCGCGGTCGATACCGACGTGATGATCAAAATCGTTGATGTTTACCCGCCGAGCGCCGACTATCCGGATGGTTATGCCCTCAATATTGCCCATGGCCTTTTAAGGATGCGGTTCCGCGATTCCTTCGAGACGCCCGAGATCATGGTACCGGGAGAAATTTACCGGGTGCAGATTGCCTCCTTCCCGATGAGCAATCGCTTCGCGGCGGGTCACCATATCCGTATCGAGATCGCCGGCAGCAATTTTCCCCACTTCGACATCAACCCCAATACCGACTGGCGGATCGAAGGCCAAGAACCGGTCGTCGCCACCACCACGGTCCATCTGGGCGCCGATCGCAGCTCGCGCATCCTGCTGCCGATCGTTCCGGCCGGCGCCGGCTGACGATGCGCAAGCCGCTCGCACCGGCCGGCCTCGAGCCCGACAAGGATGTCAGTTTTCGCGCGTTGCGGGTTTTTGCGGAGATCATGCGAACCGGCTCGGCGACCGCGGCCGGCAAACAATTGTCGCTTTCGCAGCCCGCCGTCAGCCGACTGATCGCACAGCTTGAGGCGCAAGTGGGGTTCGACCTGTTCTACCGCGACCGCGGCAAGCTGGTCCCCACCGCCGACGGCACCAAGCTGATCCAGGAAGTCGAGTTGACGCTTGCCAGTATCGACCGGTTCAACAGCCTTGTGCGCGACATCGCAGGCTATTCGGCGGGCACGGTCCGGATTGTCGCACCGCCGAGCTTCGCCGAGGGCATATTGCCCGACATCGTGTCGCGCTTCCGCGAGCGCTTCCCGGGGGTCGAATTCAGCATCGACACGCGCAGCGTCGAGACGGCCCGAACAATGATCGCGATGCGCTATGTCGATTGCGGTTTCGTCAAACTGCCGACCGACGAGAGTGACCTTGCGATCGAACAGATCGTCTCCAGCGGTTCGGTTTGCGTGATGCGCGACGATCATCCGCTTGCGGAACGCGAACGAGTGACGCCCGCCGATATCGGTCAGCATCCGCTGATCCTGCTCGGCGCCGGCCGTCACTGGCGGACCCAGGTGGATGCCGCCTTCGGCGCCTATGGGATGCGCCCCGTCGTCGCGATCGAAACGCATACCCATGGTTCGGCCTGCGCGCTTGCCGCGCGCGGAAACGGGATGGCGATACTGAACGAGCTCCTCGTGAAGCCCTATATGCACCCGCCGCTCGTGACCCGCCCGTTCGATCCGCCGATCACGCATGAATATGCGTTTGCCGTTTCGAATGTTTCGCGTCCGTCGCGTTTGACGCTGGAATTCAGGAACGCGGTAACGGCCTATTTTGGCAAATAACGACCGGCGATTTTCCCGCATCCGCGGTCGAAGCGTGCCATCCCGGTCCCGGTGACGGCGCTCCATACCGCCGACATCCTGCTTGACGTGAAGGCCCGCGGCCTTCGTTTCATCGCCCGCGCCATGACCGAGCAGAAGTACCGACGGACGCTCGCCTCGTTGGCGGATACAGGAATATTGCCGACCGACCAGTTTCCAGCGCTGGACGCAATGATTGCGCGCGAGTTCCTCGACGCGCAGTGGAGAGCGATCCCCTGACGCAGACTGCTCATGTACCCCGTGATGGCCGAATGGCAGCTTCCGACCGCCACATGCCGAAGCCGAAGCAGGCTTTCTCGAACAGGCCCCGCAATGGACTAGCTGACATGTTTCAAGGCGCTCGCCGCAATCGCAAGTGATCCGCATGGGCCGGCGCGATCACCGAGGCCCGGCAGGCATATAAAATCGTCCCAATCATCGATCTGGCTATAGCCGGCGAGACTATCACGCAAATTATGGCGCACATTTCTGATCAACTGCGGCTGGCCGATTGCGACGCCTCCACCGATCAAAATACGCTGCGGCAGGGACGTCAGCACCAGATTGTGGCAGAGCATCGCTATGGCATGCGCAGCGTGCTTCCACGCATTGTCGTCCGTAGCTATGTCACGGCAGTCCTTCCCCGCCCGCGCCGCGATAGCGGGACCGCTCGCCAGGCCTTCGACGCAGTCGCCATGATAGTTGCAGCATCCCGCAAACTGATCACCCGCCAGCTTCGGCACCCGCTGGTGCCCCGCCTCGCTATGGCCCGCGCCGCGCAATATCTGGCCTGCAGCCACCGTGCCGACGCCGACCCCGGTGCCGATCGTGATATAGGCCCAGCTGTCCAGCCCCTGCGCGTGTCCCCACCGACCTTCGGCCAGCGCCGCGCCATTAACGTCCGTGTCGATCGCAAACGGTAGGTTTTTCGAAAGCGACGTCAGGTCAGTGCCACTCCATCCGGGCTTGGGGGTCAACAAAATGGTGCCGAAACTTGCCGACCAAGGATCGATATCCAGCGGTCCAAAGCTCGCGATGCCTAGTGCCTGAAAGCTCCACCGTTCCAGAACAGCCGCGATCGCGGCGAGCGTCGCCTCGGGGCCTGTTGTCGAAATCTCTACCTGCGCGCGCACATTGTCGGGACCGGTACCCAGGGTGCAGATGCACTTCGTGCCGCCGAGTTCGACCCCCGCCAGCATCGTATCAGAACTGGTCTTTCAGCATTTCACCGATCGAATTGTTGAAATGACTTTCCATCGCGGCGCGTGCGCGCGCCGGATCGCGTGCCGCAATCGCCTCGGCGACCTCGCGGTGCAGCGCCAGCGTTTCGTCGCGTTCCTCCCGCGTGGTGCGCCCGGCCCAGGCGCGCGGAATAGCCGCCGCCATCAGCTGTTCGAACGAGCGAACGATTTGCAGGAACAGCGGGTTGCCGCTCGCCGCCGCGATGGTCTGGTGGAAGCGCGTGTCGGCCGCGGTCCGCGCCGCCTCGTCATGTTCGACCGACAGCGCGTGCGCCGCGCTCAGGATGGCGCGTGCCTGTTCCTCGCTACGGTTGATCGCGGCGAGTTCGGCGGTGCGCAGCTCCAGCGTCCGGCGCACTTCCCACACGTCGGCGAGCGATACTTGCGCTGTGTTTACCGCATGCCCCATCGACGCCGCCATCACCGACCCGTCGATCGCGGCCACGCGCGGTTTGCGGCCGTTGCCGACGTCGACAAGGCGCAATGCAGTGAGCGCCCCGAACGCCTCGCGCATCACCGGCCGACTGACGCCGAGCTGCGTTGCGAAGCTCCCCTCACCCGGCAGCGTGTCGCCGACTTTCAGGTCGTGCGCCCGGATATAGTCGCGCACCGCCTCGACCGCACGATCGACCAGCGAGCCGCGGCCGAGTTCGATCATCCCGCTCATGCCGCGACCCCCAGCCGCCGCATCGCGGTCGGCGCCATCCCGAAGCGCCGCGAGAAGGCGCGCGTGAAGCTCGCGTTGTTGAGATAACCGCAGCGATAGCCGATGCTCGCCACCGGCAGGTCGCTCGCCGCCAGCAGCGTCCGCGCCTGCCGGAGGCGCCGCTCGCTCAACGCCTCGCCGACGCTGCAATGATAGAGTTCGCGAAATCCACGGGTCAGCTTGTCACGATTGATCCCGCAGCTGCGCGCGATATTTTCGATCGTCAGTTTTTCGTGCCACCGGGTATCGACGATCCGCCGAGCCGCCGCGATCCGCGCGATATCGCTTTCGGTCAATCCCGGCTGGCCGTCCACCGCCACCAGATTGCCCGCCCGCAGCGCCGCAAACAGCTGGCAAAGCATTTCGATGCTGCGCGCCAGGCGAAGCGTATCCGCCGCCGCCGCGTCACATTCAGGGGCGACTATCGATTGCCCAAGGGCGCGCAGATCCGAGGGCAGGTACCAGCGCCCGCCGGGATCGGGCAGCTCGCCGAACAAGCGCCGGCACGCGCCGCGCGACACCGCGAACACCAGCAAATGCTCTTCGCTTTCCAGTTCGCGAAGTGCCAGGGTGCTCACCACCGGCTCGCCTATCTCGCCAAAGCCGATCAACAGGGCATCGGGCGGCAGCAGCAACCGGTCACATGTGCCGGGGCCAACGAAACTCGTCATTTCGGGCGACACGATGACGCTGTGCTTGCTGGGCATGGACAGTACTCCCTCGCCGCCGTGCATAAACCTATCTTACAGCTTTGGCAATAGCTGTCTGACAGGTTCGGGCGCACGCCGCATCGCGAGGAGAAAGGCAAAGAAGGACAAAGCGCTGACGACCACCCCGACCAGTGCCAGCGCCTCTGCCAGCATCGCCTCGCCGCCCATCAGCCCGCTCACCTGCGTCACGATCCACGGCGCAAGTCCGAAGCCGATCAAGCCGGCGATCGCGATGAATGCCCCGATACACAGCCCGCGCAGTTCGTTGGGCAGCAGCACGGTTAGCGCGACCGACACGACCAGCCCGGTGACGGCGCCGCACATCGACATCACTCCGAGCGCAATCGCCAGCCCTGCGACACTCGGCATCAGTGGAAACAGGGCCGCGGGCACGCCAATCCCGGCTGCAAGTACCGCACCCAGCAAAATGCCGCCGCGCCGCTGGCTTTTCTGACCGATATCGGCTGACAGACCGCCCAGCACCGCGCCCGCAACCCCGGTGCCGAACATCAAGGCGCCAACCCATCCGGCAAATTGCTGCGGCTGAAGCCCGAAGTCGCGCGACAACACCGGCGCGACCCACACCGTCGCGGCAACATCGGCCATCACCACCGCGACCTGTCCTGCGAACAACGGGCCGAGGAAAGACCGGCGTGCCCATAGTTCGGCGGCGACGATGGCGAACGGTGCATCGGGGCTCGCCTCAACCTCGCGGCGCGCGGGCTCGCGCAGCAGCAGCAGCGGCAGCAGGCACAGCGCGCTGATCGCGGCGAGCAGCACATGGGCGCCGCGCCACGGTGCCAGTTCGGCCAGCCAGCCGACCGCCGAGAAATCGATGAGCAGACCGAACAGCCAGCCGGTCAGCGCAAAACCCAGCGCGACGCCCAGCGCCTTGCCCAGGTTGACGATCAGCATCGCGCGGCCGCGCTGGTCGGGGGCGCAAAAATCGGCGCACAGCGACAGCGCCGCAGTCAGCGACCCGGTCGAGCCGATGCCGACCAGCATCCGCGCCGCGGTCAGCCAGCCTGCGCTCGGCGCAAAGGCGGTGAGCAATGTCCCGAGCGTCCACAGCAGCGCCAGCCCGATCGTCAGCCGCACCCGGTTGCGCCGGTCGACGAGGATACCGATCGGGATCGAGAACAGGACCATCGGAACCGCGGCGCCCAGCCCCTGGATCAGAGCCAGCGCATCGTCGGTAAGCCCCAGCTCCGCCTTGGCGCTTTCCTGAATCGTCCCGAAGCTGCCGAGCGCGGTGAAGCCCATCGTCGTCACCAGCGCGAGCAACAGCAGCGGGACGAGCGTCGCAGGCGCCGTCAGCCGCGACGTGGGCGCTGCGAGCGTTTCGGCCTGCGTCGCCATTACAGCGCGAAGATCTTGCCGGGGTTGAGCAAATTCTGCGGATCGAGCGCACGCTTGATCATCCGCATCTGCTCGACCGCGTCGCCCAGTTCGGCGACCAGCCAGTCCTGCTTGCCGATGCCGATACCATGTTCGCCGGTGCAGGTGCCGTCCATCGCCAGCGCGCGTTCGACCAGTCGCGCGTTGATCGCCTCGACCTCTTCCATCTCTTCGGGCGCATTCGGGTCGATCGAGAAGATGACATGAAAATTGCCGTCGCCGACATGGCCCAGGATCGTAGCCGGGACAGAGGCCGCCGCCAGATCGACATGCGTTTCGGCGATGCATTCGGCGAGGCGACTGATCGGGACACAGACGTCGGTTGCCCAGCCGATCGCCCCGGCGCGCATGTTGACCGCAGCATAATAGGCCTCGTGCCGCGCGCGCCACAGTTTCGACCGCTCCTCGGGCAGGTTCGACCAGTTGAAGGCGCTGCCGCCGTTCGCTTCGGCCAGCGCCTTCACCGTCTCCACCTGTTCGGCGACGTTCGCGGCACTGCCGTGGAATTCGAAGAACAGCGTCGGTGCCTCAGGATAATCGAGCTTGGACCAGCGATTGACCGCGATCATCTGTTTGGCGTCGAGAATCTCGACGCGCGCCAGCGGCACCGCGCACTGGATCGACTGCACCACCGTATCGACCGCGCCGCCCAACGTGTCGAAACTGCATACCGCGGCCGAGATCGTGTCGGGTACCGGGTGCAACCGCAGCGTGACCTCGGTGATGATGCCGAGCGTCCCTTCGGACCCGACATAGAGTCGAGTGAGATCATAACCCGCCGCCGACTTGCGCGCGCGGCGCGCCGTGCGGATCACCGTCCCCTGCGGCGTCACCACCTCCAGGCTGAGCACCGCATCCTTCATCGTGCCATATCGCACCGCGTTGGTACCCGACGCCCGCGTCGAAGCCATGCCGCCAATCGTCGCATTGGCGCCGGGATCGATCGGAAAGAACAGCCCCTGATCGCGCAAATGGGCGTTGAGTTCCTCGCGGCGCACCCCGGGCTGGACGACGCAGTCGAAATCCTCGGCATTCACCGCGACGACCTTGTCCATCTGGCTCATGTCGAGCGAGATACCGCCGTTGATCGCCAGAGCATTGCCCTCGATCGACGTCCCGGCGCCGAACGGGACGATGGGAACATCCGCCGCCGCACAGAGCTTGACGAGCGCAACGACGTCGTCGGTGGAATGGGCAAAGACAACAGCGTCGGGCAGCACGGGAGCGAAATGTGATTCGCTCGATCCGTGCTGCCCGAGCACCGCCTGGCCCTGCTGGAAACGGTCGCCAAACCGTTCCTCCAGCCCCTCCACCAGCCTGGCGGGGAGCGGCTTGCGCTCCCCCGAATGCGCCGTCCCCGCCATGGTCAGAACTTCAGGCTTGCGCGCACGCCGTACCGGCGGCGGTCGCCCGTGATGCCGAGGTCGGAGGCCGGCAGACCTGCGAGCTGCAGCGTCGTTTTTTCGATATAGCTTTCGAAATATTCGGTGTTGAACAGGTTATTGGCGAACAGCGCGATCTCGACCGGGCCGGTCCGGTAAGCGATCGATGCGTTGGTCAGCCAATAGCTGTCGAGGAAGGTTGGTGTCGTCTCGTTCAGCGTCGCGGCCAACCGCTTGCCCTTGCCGAACAGCCCAGCGCTCAGGACGACTTCATCGTCGCCGCCCATTTCGATCCGATAGTCGGTCGAGATGTTGGCGAGCCAGTCGGGCTGGAAGGTCAGGCGGTCCGACGACAGCTGGCGCCCGGTGGTGGCGACATAGGCGCTATCGTCGGTGATGCGCGCGTGCATATAGGTAAAGCCGCCGCGCACGGTCCATGCGGGCACCGGCCGCACCATTGCTTCGAGTTCGACGCCATAGCTTTCGACATCGCCGGTATTGAGGTCGACCGTGACCAGCCCGCCGCCCGCCGCCGGGGCGATCGAGTTGAGGCCGATGTAATTTTTGTAATCATTGTAGAAGACGGCGCCCGACAGCATCAGCCGCGGTGTCGCATATTTCGCGCCCGCCTCATATGTCCACGCTGAATCCCCGTTGTAGGTGCGCGTCGGCGCGGTCGGCGCGTTGAAACCGCCACCACGATAGCCGCGTGCGACCGACACATAAGTCATCAGGTCGGGGCTCCATTTGCGCGACACGGTCAGCTTGGGCTGCCATTCGCTCGATTTGAGTTTCGCGATCGGCAGGTTGGTGCCCGAAATCGCGCTGCGCGAAACCCGGTTCTCGCGATCATAGCGCAGCCCCAAGGCGACTTCCCAATCGGAATTGGGTTTCCAGAACATGGTGCCGAACGCCGCATAGGTGTCGGCGACATTCTTCGACACCGTGTTGCGCACGATGCTGATCGGGCCAAGAATCGGATGGACAAGCGAGATCGTGTCGGTGACATTCGCGCGCGTCGTCTCGTTGCTGGTGAACAACCCGGCCAGCGTCGAAATCTGCTCGGTCCATTCGCTGTCGAGCCGCGTTTCCAGCGTCATCGTGCGCAGGCTGTCGCGGCCGACCGTCCGCACCGTATTGGTCGGGCCGAAATCGCCATCGTTGTCCGGAAAGAAGCTGTCGCGCATGTCATAGGCGCCGATGACGCTCAGTTTCGACCCGCCGCCCAGATCGGCTTCGGCGCGTGCATTGATGCCGCGATATTTGTACGAAACCTCGTTCAGGGCATTGAACTGGATATCGCGCCGATAATCGGTCGGCCCGCTGACGCGCGAATAGGGCGTGTTCACCCCGTCAACCCAGTCATAATAGCCTTTGATCGTCAGCGAAAAGCCGTCCGACGGCGCCAGCCGCAGCGTCGCGTTGATCGAATCGGTGTTGAAACGATTGGCATCCTGGTTGAGCAGCGTGTTGGTCAGGAAACCGTCCTGCTGGCGGTGCGACGCGGCGATCCGGAAACCCAGCACGTCTTCGATGATCGGGCCGCTGACCGCGCCCGACACCATCCAGCTGTTATCGGGACCGGCATAGCTGCCGTTGGCGCGCATCTCGAACACATCGCTCGGCGCGCGGGTGATGACGTTGATCGCGCCGCCCAGCGTGTTCTTGCCATACAGCGTGCCTTGCGGGCCGCGCAGCACTTCGATACGCTCGACGTCGAGGAGCGGATTGTTAAGATAGGCGGTGTTCGGCTGGTAAATGCCGTCGATGAACAGGCCGACCCCCGGTTGCACCGACTGCACCAGCGTGACCCCGACGCCGCGGATCGCGACGAACGCCCGGCCCGAACCGTCGCTGTTGATATTGAGGCCCGGCGACAGCACCGCGGCTTCGCGCACCGAATTGATCCCGCGCGCGGTCAACGTATCGCCGTGGATTGCGGTCACCGCGATCGGCACGTCGGACAATGTTTCGTCGCGCTTGCGCGCGGTGACTACGATGATGCCGTCGTCGTCGGCGTCGATCGCGGGAGGCGCAGCTGCATCCTGTGCATAGGTCGGCACCGCAATGAGCAGGGACGCCACGGCAGTGGAAGCGGCAAAATTCAGCTTGGTCATCAGACATCCCCAAATACGGCGGTCTTGGCCGCCCGTCGCAACCTATCTGACAGCTTTTCGACCTATATGAAAGGTCGTCGACTGTGCCGATCGGCAGCGCGGCTTTGCCGGATGCGGGTCAACGCCAGACCAGAACTCGTTCCTGCTGAGCTTGTCGAAGCATCGTTCATCTTTGCGACGCCGAGCAGAAAGAACGGCCCTTAGACAGGCTCAGGGCGAATGGTTTTGGGGATCGCATTCGGCCTGGGTGGGCTACCAGCAGCTATACCCCCCGTCGGCCAGCACGATGCTGCCCGTCATCAGGCTTGCCATGTCCGACGCCAGGAACAGGATCACCGCTGCGACCTCCTCCGGCTCACCCAGCCGCGCCATCGGCGTCCCGTCGATCCAGCGGCGATACATTTCACCGTCCTTATCGGCAAAGGCGTTGAGCGGCGTCGCGATATAGGTCGGCGCCACCGCGTTGACGCGCACGCCGCGCCCGGCCCATTCGGCCGCGAGGCTTTTTGTCAGTTGATGCACCGCCGCCTTCGATGCGTTGTAATAGCTTTGCGGCTGCGGCCGGTTGACGATGACACCCGACATCGACCCGACATTGACGATGCTCCCCCGCCCCGCCGCCAGCATGTGTCGCCCGAACGCCCGCGCACACCAGAAGCTGCCGTTGAGGTTCACATCGAGCACATTCAGCCAATGTTCGTCGGCGACATCCTCGGCGGCGGTCTCGCTGCGCGCGATCCCGGCATTGTTGATCAGGATGTCGATCCGCGCGTCGCGGGCGAGCATCGCGGCGGCGGCGGTGTCGACCGCGGCGCTGTCGGTCACGTCAAGCACCTCACCGAAAACCGCATATCCCTTCGCCGCAAGACTGGCGACCGCGCACTCAAGCGCCGCGGCGTCGCGGTCGGCGATCGTAACCTTCGCTCCCGCTTCGGCCAGCGCTTCGGCGCTCGCCAAACCAATCCCCTGCGCGCCGCCTGTCACAAAGGCGGTGCGCCCGTCGAGCCGCAGCTTCTCCAGATACATTGCCTAGTCCGGCACGAAGGCGGCGGCGGGCATCACCGGTTCATGGATCGCCTCGCCGCGCGTCATCTGGTACACCATCCGATCGGCATCGAATTCGGGCCAAGGCATTGCCCCGCTGCGCGCAAAGCCTGCCCACAGATCATGCACATGCTCGGCCAGCGCCTGCGGCGGGTCCATTCCGGCCAGCCCGCGCCGCCCGGTGACGGTCGGCAGCGTCTTGAACACGAACGGCATCTCGATCCCGTGACACGCGCCCAGCTCGCCGTCGCACGCGGGCGAGCGCCAGTCGAACTCGTACAGCCACGTCCTGCCCTGATGCGCCGCGGCATATTGCCGGGCGGGCCAGCGGAACACCAGGTCGTTCATCGCGCGCGTCATCGCCTCGCCCGGCCGCACGCCGTTCTGCTTGTAGCCATAAGCCAGCAGCGCCGCCTTCGCCTGCGGGTGTGAGCGACCGAGCAGCCAGCGCGCGAGCAGCCCGCCGATCTTTTGGCGCACCCCGGTCGGCACGAAGTAGAGGTTCATTTCCTCGGCGTTGGTGCCAATGACGACTTCCACATCGCGCCCGGCTCCCTTGCGCAGTGCATCGATCGGTTTCTCAGGCAGCACATCGTCGCCATAGACCGGTATGAACCGGCTGATGCCGTACACAGGTTCGCGCCCCTCCTTGTCGCGCAGGTCGATCGCCCAAGGTTTTGCGAGCTTGTCGATCGCGTCCATAGCCGCGGCGTGCGACACGCTGCGAAAACCGCTGGCGTCGGGCGCAATACGCAGCAGCTTGGCAAGCTTGCGTACCAACCGCTGCGCCACGTCGATCTCGCGCACCATGGCGCCATGTCCGCTCTGGATGATCGCGCGGGCGAAGAGCCCTTCGGCAAGCGGCGACGTCACGAGGCCGGCGATCGCCATTGCGCCCGCGCTCTCCCCGAAAACGGTCACATTGGCGGGATCGCCGCCGAATGCCGCGATATTGCGCTGCACCCAGCCCAGCGCGAACAGCATGTCGCGTAGCCCCAGATTGGTCGGCGCGCCCGGGACGGGCAGGAATCCGTCTATTCCGAGGCGGTAGTTGATCGCGACGCAGACTACGCCGGACGCTGCAAAGGCAGTACCGTCGTGAACCGCGGCATCCTTGCTCCCGACGACGAAGCCGCCGCCATGGATGAAGACCATGACTGGAGCAGCCCTGGCGCCGCGCGGTGCCCAGACATTCAGACGCAGATAGTCGCCATCGCCGCCATCGCTGCCATGGCCCACCAGCGGCGACGGATCGATCGCGGGAAAGGCCTTGATCCGGTGCGGTGCAGACGGGCCGGGATTGTCCATGGAATGCACGCCCGTCCACACGGACGGCCGCTGCGGCACCTCGAAGCGGACCGGCGGCGCAGCGTACGGAATACCAAGGTAACGGCGAACCGGCCCATCATTGGATCCCCGGATATCCCCGCATTCGATGGTGATCGTTTCGCTCAATGTATCGGCATTGGTCATTGTCGCATCATAAGCTCCGGGCCGCCGCCCGTACCTATCCATTCATGTGCAGATCAGAAGTCCGGATATGCAGAGGGACTGCCATGAAGTTTCGGAACTATCCCTGACCGACCGCTGTGAAACCACCGAGACCGATCGCGGGTCTTTCCCCGCGATCGCCCCCCGGATGCGCTTGCTCAATCGCTCGCGCCAGCCCCCGCGTCGGCCCCGCGAACAGAAATCAGCCGGTCGATGTTTCGCAAGAATGCGGCCAGGACGGGCGAGGGATTGTCAGCGCGATAACCTGCCGCGACTTCGATCACGGGCCCATTCCCGGCGAGTGGACGGCTGACCAATGAGGCGGGAAGCAATGCCTCGACATAGGCAGGCAGCAGGGTGACGCCGCGGGTCGAGGCAACGAGCGAAATGCCGGTCGCATAGCTGTCGAGAAAGTGCACAGGCGCCATCGCCAACCCACGCTCGCTGAAATAGCGTTCGACGACCCCCCGCAGCACATGCGGCGTGTCGGTGTAGCCGACAAAGCTGTGCGGATCGATATCGCGCGGATCGATTTCGGCGCGCGACGCCAGCGCATGCTCGCGCGGCAAAATCACCACAATCGGCTCGTGTGCGATCACCTTATAGGTCACATCGGGCTGCGGCTCGATACGCGAAAACCCAAGGTCGATGTCGCCGCGCTGCACCGCGGCGCCGATCGCGGGCGAGAAGTCGCTGGTGACCCTGAAGTCGGTCGTGCGCAATTCCTCGCTCAGCACGCTCGTGAGGTGGCGCAGCCATTCGACCTCCTGGCCGGTCAGAAAGCCGACGGCAAAACTGGCCTTTGCAGGGCGGACGGTGCGGCGCGCAGCCGCAATCGCCTCGCGGGCCTGGGCCAGCGTGAGGCGGGCATGGTCGAGGAACGCCTCGCCCGCGGGGGTCAGCGCGACGCCGCGCGAGCCGCGCACGAAAAGCGGCGTGCCCACCTCGGCCTCGAGGTCCCTGAGCTGGCGACTGAGCGAGGGCTGCGATGTGTACAGGCGGCGCTCGGCCGCCTCGGTAAGGCTGCCCGTCTCCGCAACGGCGACGAAGTAGCGAAGATGACGCAATTCCATCCTGTCATGCCTTCTAGGCATGGAAGCCCAAGTTGCAAAGTCTTTGTCGTACGAGGGTAGGCGATATATTTGGACCCTACCGAGACGATGAAGGCCTGCCTCAAAGGCCTTACCAACGGCCATCATGCAAACAGGCATCAGCGTGCGAAACATGTTTCGTACGCGAAGGTCCGACGCGCGAAGCCCGGTCATTGTCGCGGATGATGCGCCTTCTCGCGTCCTACTCGGTCGCCGAAGCCTGCATCGCAACGCAAATCTGTTGGAGATGAACGATGACCAAGATCCTGATTGTCCTCTCAGCCGCGGACACCTGGACCCGTGCGGACGGTTCGAAATATGAAAGCGGTGTCTGGGCCGAAGAATTTGTCGTCATGGACGAGACATTCATTGCCGAAGGCTGCAGCGTCGATATTGCGACCCCCGGAGGCGTTTCGCCGACGATCGACCAGCACAGCATGAACCCCGACGTCGTCGGGCAAGCCAATGTCGACCACTTCCGCGGCTATCTCGACGCGATTGCCGATCGGCTGGCCAGCCCGCTTGTCCTCGCCGACATCGACGGGCGCCATTATGATGCCATTGTCATTCCGGGCGGCCATGGCCCGGTCGAGGACCTGTATAAGGATGCCGACATGGGCCGGATCCTTCTCGAAGCCGATCGCGCCGGCATCCTCATCGCCCCGGTCTGCCACGGACAGGCCGCTCTCCTCGCCGCGCGCGATCCCGATGGCAGCTGGCCGTTCGCCGGCCGCGCGATGACCTCGTTCAGCGACGAGGAAGAAGTCGAGCTCGGCACCGCCGACAACGCGCCCTGGCTGCTCGCCGAAACGCTGCGCAAGGCCGGGGCTCGCTACGAGAAAGGACCAAACTGGGGAGCCTATGTCGTACGCGACGGCAATCTCCTGACCGGCCAGAACCCTGCCTCGAGCGCGCCGCTCGCCGAGGCCGTGCTGGCGGCGCTGCGCTGAAACAGGTCGCGCGGCGGGGTTGGCCGCTGGCCGACCCCGCATGCGCTTCTGGCCGGTTGCGGCCCGCCCGCTGCCAAGGCGGAAACCGCGGTACGCCAAAAATTGTCAACCGGTCAAACCAAATGGTCACCCGAGACAGGTTGCGGACGCAAGCATCGCCGACCAGAAGGCGCGGCCGCTGGACATGGCGAGGGTCAGGCGCCGGCTGGATGCGGCCTGCCCTGCAAGTGCTCCGGCCAGCGCCGCTACAGCAAATATCGAAGCGCGTGCCAGGCGCCCACCAGAAATGCGCCGCCGGCCAGGGCTGTCGCTATCCAGAATTCAACGGCGAGCGCTCGGTCGCGCCAGTTCGGGTCATGTTCGGGCATAGGCTGACCATGACAGGGCAGAAAATTGTAGGAAAGCTTCAAATTCGCTTTCGTGACGCCGGTCCGCAGGCGATCTATGGCTTGGCCGGTGACACCGGAACAGCATATCTGGGCCTGCGCCCTTGCCATCGAGCGGCAGCACGGCGCCCGGGCCGCTGTCTTCGTTGCGGAGCGCATCGGCGCTCTCGCACTCCAGGGCGACGCTGCGGGCGTGACAAGGTGGAAAGCCATCGCCGCGAGACTCGATGCGCTATCTTCGCCGCGCCGCGGAGAAGTCGGCTGAGACGCTTGCCCTGACCGCCTGCGGGCACTGCGATTGCCGCGAACTATTTGCTGCCACCTCTCGTTCTTCGAGCATCCGATCAGCAAGACGCATCATCGAAAGCTCCGAAATGGCGCCAGTTGCCGATGTAATCTGGCCTCCCCGCCGAATTTCGCGTATTGATTTTTTCCTTCGGGGGAATGGCGATGCCGTCTGCAAAAACTCTATCAGCCCTCGTCTTGGCCGGCGCGCTGCTTGCCGGCACCCCGGCCCGGGCCGACGATGTCGTGCCGAGCGCGCGGGTGTCGTCGGCCGTGCTCGTACGCGAGGCGCCATCAACCGACACGGCGGTTCTCGGACGGCTGCGTCCGGGCGACCAGGCCGAGCTCGTCGCCGAGGTGAGCGGGTGGTATCAGGTCAGACTGGCCGATGGCACGGTTGGCTATGTCAGCAAGATATGGACCAACCTCGTCGCCGACAGCGGATCGGGCGAAGCGCTTCTCGCCGAACAATATAAGGTCCATGTGATCGACGTCGGCACAGGCCTCGCGGTCTTTGTCGAAGGACGCGATTTCGCGCTGCTTTACGATGCCGGCAGCCAGGATGATCTACACCATGGCGATGAAAATCGCGTGGTTGCCTACATCAAGGCAGCGCGCCCGGGTCTCACCAGGCTCGATCATGTGATCCTCAGCCACCCGCACAAGGATCATCTGCAGCTGATGCCCGAGGTGTTCGAACAGTTCGAGGTGAAGGACGTCTGGGAGTCCGGCCGGGTCAACAAGACCGACGGCTATTGCCACTTCTTGAAGGCGGTCATGGCCGAGCCTGGCGCACGCTATCATGACGCGATCGCCTCGAACATGACGCGGAACGTCACCTTCACGGGGAGTGGCTGCAACGGCGCGGTCGTCATTCGCCAATCGAGCATGATGGACGCCGCCCCGGTGCCGCTGGGACCAGGCGCGTCGATGCGATTTCTCTATCGCGACCCGCGCAACCATGCGGATCCGAACGGCAATAGCGTCGTGGTCAGGCTCGACCTCGGCAATAAACGCATCCTGCTCGCCGGTGACGCCGAGGGCGGCGAACGCGAAAGCCCCGCCCGTCCACCGCAGGCGAACAGCATCGAAGCCAAACTCATCGCCTGCTGTTCAGCGGAGCTGCGGTCCGATGTTCTCGTCGTCGGGCACCACGGCAGCCTGACATCGTCGCGCAGCGCCTTTCTCGACGCGGTATCCGCGTCGGTCTTTGCAATTTCGTCCGGACCCTATCCTTACCGGCGCGTGCGGCTGCCCGATGCCGAGATCGTCGCCGAGCTGGAGCGGCGAGGGCAAGTGCTGCGTACCGATCGCGATGATTTGTTCCGGATCGAGGACGAAAGCAGATCGTGCGAGCTCAATCCGCGCAAGATCGGACCCGATGCCGACGAGACGCCCGGCGGGTGCAACAACATCCTCATCACGGTCAGCGCCAATGGTCCGATGACCGCCGGATATAATGACCTGATCGACTGAGGCGAGGAGCTGAAATGGCCAAGGCGACGACCCCGGCTGGCACGGCAGCCCCCGCCGCAAAGACAGGCACGGCGCGCACGCCTGTCGGCCGCAACCTGGTCATTCTGTGCGACGGCACCGGCAACGAGCTCGGCGGCGCCCTGTCGCAAGATATCGGGGCGATCCGCATTTCGAACGTCCTCAAGCTGTACCGGATTGCCGAAAAGGGTCAAACGCAGCTGGTCTATTATACGCCCGGCGTCGGCACGGTCGGCAAGGTCGATTTTGTCTATCGCTGGAAGCAGAAGTTCCTCGGCGTTCTCGGTCTCGCGATGGGCTATGGGCTCGATGACAATGTGCTCGGGGCCTATCGCTTTCTCGTCGAGAATTGGGAGGAAGGCGACCGGATCTATCTGTTCGGGTTCAGCCGCGGCGCCTGGACAGCGCGGGTGCTTGCCGGACTTGTCCATCTGATCGGGCTGGTCCGGCCCTCGCAGCTCAATATGTGCGACAGCGCGCTCGCGGCCTACAAGCGGGCGGCGAAAGAGGATTCGCTGCCGATCGCCTGGCATTTCGCCCGCGTCATCGGCTCGCGCTTTCCAACGATCCATTTTATCGGTGTGTGGGACACGGTGGCCTCGGTGCTGGTGCCGCGGTCGGATCGGATGTGGATTCCGAGCCTCGAAACCCTGCCCTACACCCAGACCAATCCGTCGGTGCGGATCTTTCGTCACGCGATCGCTGTGGACGAGCGCCGGCGCATGTTTCGCGTGGCGCATTGGGCGCAGCCGCAGCCGTTCATCGCCAATCGCTTCAGGCCAGCCGAGACCATGGAGCAGGATATCGCGCAGCGATGGTTTGCAGGCGTCCACTCCGATATCGGCGGTGGATATCGGGAAGACGAAAGCGGCCTGTCGAAGATCCCGCTAATTTGGATGGTCGAGGAGGCCGCCGCCGCGGGTCTCAAGATCAACAAGCCGAACCTTCGCCATCTCGCCTATGGCGCGCCGAAGGATGGCAGCGCGCATACATATGCCGAGCCTGATCCGGCGGGACCGATGCATAAATCGCTGACGTTCGCTTGGAAGCCGCTCGAGATTCTGCCCAAACGGACGACTTATCGGGAATGGAAACGGACCTCGCTGGCGGGCTTCTACCTGCCGCTCGCCGAGCCGCGAACCATTCCGGGCACGCACGAGATCGACCAGTCGGTTTTTATGCGCAGGCAGCAGGACGGGACATATCGGCCTCCAAATCTGCGCGAGCCTGGGACGCATGATAAAGTTTGAGCGCGGAGCTTCTCGACAGAATTTCGCTCCAAGTTTCCCATCAGATTTTCCGAGGGTGGCCGCTGCGGCTAAATTGGTCGCTCGACGGGCGATATTTCATTTGGGCTGACGGAAGCAGCTGAATGATCGGAACGACCTTCTGCCGGCTTGAAGGAACGCCAAAGGCTCCGGTGCGGTTGCAGGCTAGCGCCATTGAGTTTTGGATCAGGATTTTTCGCGGAGGTGGAAAGTCGCGCTGCGGGATCGCCATCCAGCGACCGGCCCAATCCGATGAATGGCCGAACTTCCGAAGTCGGCCGGTTGCGGTCGGGAGCTTGTCTGGGGCGATGGTCACCGGAGCCGACATCTGCGTTGCCGACAGCCCGGCGCCGTTCTTCGATTGATAACGACCTTCTTCGTCAGCAGAAGCGACCCGATTGAAGCTGTAACTGCCCGAAGGCGTTGTGACAGTCCTTAGCGATCGCGCAACCGGGGTCGGCTACGCCAAGGCTTTTGTAACCAGCCATTATTTCATCCAGGTTGGTGAATTTATCGGAAGCCTCGGCCTTGGCGCTGGACTTAATATGGGACTATCGTTTTCCCTTCATCTGCTATCGTTCCCCGTCGGCAAGCCATCGGTGGACGACATGCCAGTGATGGGAGGCATCGCGGTTGGTGAATAGCTATCGGTTCGATCGGCTCGTGACAGCCGGAGGAGCCTCGCTCGTCGGCGCAAATGCCCGCGCTGCTCTACTCCTTCTTGCGGCGACCTTATTGCCCCTGGCCATCTATGCACTTGTTTCGAGCGGCCTTGCCTATCGGGACGATCGCCGCGAAATCGAGGCAGCCACCCTTGCTCGAGCGGTGCGTATCACCGACGCTGTCGACGCTCGGCTCGACGGTGTCTCCGCGATGCTCCGGACTTTGGCAACCATTCCAGCGATCCCGGAGCGCAACTGGAATGAGGCCCGGCGCCGATCGTCGGCGATTGCGCAGCTTGACCCGGATTGGCGATCCGTGAGCTTGATTGATATCGGGTCGGGCAAGGACATTCTCTCCGCACCACCCGACGGAAGCAAATCACTTGATCCGCGGTGGAGGAGACTTTTGGCAGACGCATCGGACATTCCGCAGTTTTCCAATATCGACAAAGACGGAGACGGACGACCGGAACTTCTCGCGTTCATGCAGATCGAGGTCGACGGGGCGCCGGCATATCTTCTGACCGTGACACTCGATCCGCAGCTGGTGCAGCGAATATTGCTCGCTTCGGCTCCGAGCGAAGGGGTCAGCGCCGTCGTGGATCGGCGCGGACGCTTCATCGCGCGAACGAAGGCGATTGACGCGCGGATTGGAACTCCAGCTACGAACTATGTGCGTGATGCGATCCGAAATGGGCGCGCCGGTATTTATCAAGGTGTCACGTACGAGGGCCTTGAGAACTACACCGCCTTTTTCACCTCCGGGAAGACCGGCTGGAGTACGCATATTGCGGTATCTTCCCAGCTGATCAACAAGCCGCAATTCGGATGGCGCCTGACCGCCGCGCTCGCGGGTTTGCTCGGGCTGCTGTTCGCCATAGCGATGGCGCTGCTCGCGCTCCGTATCATGTCGGCCAGCCGCGAGGCCGACGAGCGTTTGCGACGCTCCGAGCGGCTGGAATCGGTGGGCAAGTTGACTGGCGGCATAGCCCATGATTTCAACAATATGCTCGCGATCGTCATCGGCAGCCTCGAGCTGGCGCAAAAACGACTGGCGCGCGGCAATCCGGATGTGATCCGCTATATCGAAAATGCAATGGATGGCGCAAACCGCGCTGCCGACCTTACCCGCCGCCTGCTTGCCTTCTCGCGCCGCCAGCCGCTCGCGCCGGCTGCCACCGACGTAAACGCATTGGTACGGGCGACGGGAGAGCTTCTGCGCCGTACCCTCGAATCCAACATCGAGATACGGTTTGAGCTTGCAGACGATCTCTGGCCGACCTTTGTCGACCCTGGCCAGCTGGAAAACGCCCTCGTAAATCTCGCGGTGAACGCACGCGATGCGATGCCCGCCGGAGGCACGCTGGTAGTCGCAACGGCGAACCGCAAGTCGGAGCCCGGGCGGCCTGAGGGGATGGTCGCAATCATTGTCACGGACACCGGTGCTGGTATGGCACCCGATGTGGTGGAACGCGCCTTCGAACCCTTCTTCACGACCAAGGAAGTAGGTCGGGGCACGGGCCTCGGATTGTCGCAAATCCATGGCTTTGCAACGCAGTCTGGCGGCGAAGCCATTATTGAATCCGAACTCGGTAGAGGAACGTCGGTCACGCTTTTGTTGCCGCGCTACGCGGGCGCGAGCGTCGGCGTAATTGAAAGGCGCGAAGACCAAAGCTTGCCGGAGGGTAAAGCCGAGGAAATCCTGCTTGTCGTCGAGGACGAGGAACGCGTGAGAAAGACAACGGTAGAGACGTTGCGCAGTCTCGGCTATACGGTCCGGCACGCAGGGGATGCGCTCGAAGCTCTTGCCATTCTCGACACGCAGCCCGGCGTCCGTCTCATGTTGACCGACATCGTTATGCCGGGGATGAACGGTCGCGAGCTCGCGAAGCGAGTGAGTGAAACGCATCCTGAGATACGTGTTCTTTTGACGACCGGCTATGAGCGCGAAAAAATCGACGGCGCGGAGGATCGAATATTATACAAGCCGTTCGGGTTCGGTGAACTCGCGCGCCGCGTGAGACAGGAGCTGGATCCTTTATCCTAAAACGGCGCTCGACGCCGTCGGCTGGTCCGACGGCCGATCCAAATATCGACCCTCGGCCGGTTGCGGTCCGACCGCTTTGGCCTGTTCGTCCAAAGACCGGCCGTCGCGGATATTCGCGATGCTGCGGCACGCCCAGCCCGGGGAGGCTACGCGTCGACCGGAGCAAATTTGAAGCCGGTGCGTTTCCGACGGGATGGACGGAGGAAGGACGCAAACAGGATGGCCGAAGACGCTGGGAACCAATCCGGAGCGCCCATGTTCGGGGGCGGCTGCGCGTGCGGCACGGTTCGTTACGCCCTCGGTGAGGCACCCTATGACCCGGGCTGGTGTCACTGCCGGCTTTGCCAGCATGTATCGGGTTCGGGCGGGTTGGTTTTCGCTACCGTGCATCTCGATCGATACCGCATCATCGCCGGTGGCGAACATATCGGCAGCTTCGCCTCGACCGCATTCGGGACGCGCACTTTTTGCCGACGATGCGGCTCGCCGCTCAGCATTCATGTCCAGCACCAGCCGGACGAGATCGACATCCCCGTCGGCACGTTCGACGACCCCGAAGTGATCGCGCCCGCGTTTCACCTCTACGTCGCCGAGGCACCCGGCTGGATGCCGATGAGCGCATTTCTGCCCCGTTATCGCGCTCTGCGACCCAACACGCGCGGACTATTGGACGGGCAGACCGAGGCAGACACGTGAGTGGCCGAAACTGGTCCCTGACAGGCCGTCCGCTTGCGGCGATGTAATCCAGATAGCTGCTGTTCTCCGCAATCGCGCAATTATATCGTCATTCGAGAAGTTATCGTCCGCGAAGCTCATGGGCCTGCCGGACATGCGGTCGCCTTTGCGGTCAGTCGCTTACGCCAGATGCATCTGCACCGCGATCTCGGATCTCTGCGGCGTTCTCCGGCAGGCAGGAAGGCGCTTGCTCGTGCCGTTTGTAATATTATACGTATCATATAAAGGCAGGTCGATGCGATACAGTTCTGATCACAAGGCCGAATCCAGAAGCCGCGTTTTAACAGCTGCGGCGCAGCAGCTTCGTGCCCATGGACCGCACAAGGTCTCGGTCGCGGAAGTCATGTCCGCCGCCGGGCTGACGCACGGCGCCTTTTACGCTCATTTCGAGTCCAAGGATGCCCTGGTTGCCGAGGCGGTCTCGGAGATGTTCACGGATGTGAGCGACCGCCTTGGCGGGCTCCAGGATTTTTCGGCCTACGAGGGCAACGCGCTCCGCGCAGCCTTGCGAACTTTCCTGACAGGCTATCTGTCAGCATCGCATCGTGACGGACCCGAGCGAGGTTGTCCGTTGCCAGCGCTGGTGACCGACATGAGCCGGATGGACGTTCGCACCCGCAGCAACTTCACCATCGGCTTGAACCGGTTGACCGGGCGCATCGCGGACGCCTTGTCGCGATTGGCACGCACAAATGCAGACGCCGAGGCAAGAGCCGTGGTGGCGCAAATGGTGGGCGCTGTAAGCCTGGCCCGGGCAATCGGCCCGGGAGCGCAGTCCGATGCGATCCTGCGCGATTGTTTGAACGCAATCATCAAAGGGCTCGGCTTGTGAATGCGCATAGATCATCTGCACACGCTCCCGCCGGATTGGCGCAAGCGCTGCTCGCCGCAAGCCCAGGTCCGCCGATAGGTGACTTCCGCGATTTCGCATTGGCAGACGTCGAATATGCCCGCGCGGTTCCCGCAGCGGTACGAGGTCGGCCGGCTTGCAATCCGGCGGGCGCGGTCCACGGCGGCCATGCGGCTACCCTTCTCGGTTCAACCGGCGGTATCGCCGCTGCCAGGCGGCCAGTGCTGGATCGGAGATTCACGGCGCATGGGCTGGAAGCCACTTGCCACAAGGCGAAGACCGGGAAGACCGGGGAGGTCCAAGCCGAGGGTGCGGCGATCACCCTGGCCGGCAGGGTCGCATTCGTCGAGGCCCATCTGAAGGATGCCGGGGGTACGCCGAATTCTCCCACTATCTCGACGTTACTGGCGATGCCGGCATGACCGCCGTTTCGGGCACTGGCGGGTTGGGCGTGCCCGGACCGCGCGACGCGCGCGGTGAAATGCTGCAATCGGGTGCGATATTGCCCACGTTGCTGCGGCTGACCTTGCCGAACTTGATCGCGCTGTGCTCGGCTGCAGTCGTTTCCATCGCCGAGACCGTCTATGTCGGCGCGCTCGGCGTGGCCTCGCTTGGCGGCATCGCGCTCGCCTTCCCCATCTTCATGCTGATGCAGATGCTTTCCGCAGGCGCGATGGGCGGCACGGTGTCGGGAGCCGTGAGCCGCGCGCTCGGTGCGGGCGACCGCGATCGCGCGCAGGCGTTGGCTCTCTGCTCGCTCGTCATCGCGGCAATATTCGGGATCATCTTCACCGCCGCGGTACTGGCATTTGGCCCTGCCGCGTACCGCGCATTGGGCGGGTCGGGCGCGGTGCTCCGACAGGCACTTGCTTTCTCGAACGTCGCTGCATGGGCCATTACGGGAATATGGCTGACGAACATTCTCGCGTCCGTCGCGCGGGGCTCCGGCAACATGGCCGTCCCCGCGGCGACGCTGCTTGCTGCAGGCTTTGGCCAGGTCGTCGTCGGCGGCGTCCTCGGGCTTGGTCTGGGGCCGTTCCCCCGACTTGGCATCGCGGGGGTCGCTGCCGGCCAGCTGGCGGCCTTCTCCTTTGCCGGCATCTTCCTGCTGTGGCACCTGCGGTCCGGCCAGGCCCGGCTTCCGCTGCGATTTGCGAGCGACCTGTTGTCGATCGAGCGGTTCAAGGACATCCTGCGCGTCGGCGCAGTGGCCATGTTGTCGCCTTTACTGTCGGTTGCCGCGATCCTGGTCCTCACGGGGCTTGTGGCGCGCTTCGGACCGCAAGCGCTTGCCGGTTACGGCATCGGCGTGCGGCTGGAGTTCCTTCTGATCCCGATTGCCTTTTCGGTCGGGGTCGCATCGGTGCCCATGGTCGGGACCGCGATCGGCGCAGCGAACGTCGATCGAGCGCGAAAGATTGTCTGGACGGCCGGCGGGGTCGCGGCCGCCGCGCTTGGCATTCTTGGCCTCGTTGCCGGTTCATTTCCCGGTTTGTGGGTCGACCTGTTCACGAGCGTGCCGGACGTCCGCGACACGGCATATGCCTATTTGCGCATCGCGGCGTTCGGGTTCGCATTCTTCGGCCTCGGGCTTTGCCTCTACTTTGCCTCGCAAGGCGCCGGCCGTGTCGGCGGTGCGATCTGCGCCCAAGCGCTGCGGCTAGCGGTCATCGTTATCGGTGGGGCAATTTTAGTCGAGCAGGCGGCTCCGGTATCGGCCGTCTTTGCACTGTCGGCCGGCGCCATGGTCATAATGGGCCTTGGAACCGCGCTGTTCGTCCGGCTTAGCCGGTGGGGATGAATGCCGCGCCGAGACGTTGATCGCGCGTTCCTCCCGCAAATTTTATTCGTCCGTCGGGTTCTAATTTTCCCCCGGCACGCCATTCGAACCCGTCAATTGGATCGCCCTGTCATCCCCCGGCTTTGCGCCCAGCCATAAAGATCTGCGATCATGCCGCGCTCGGTTTCCTGCTGAAGAAAAACCACCACCGCAGTCTCGGCGTCATGGTCGATGAAGCGCATCGTCGCATAGGTTGTGCCATCGCGCTCGGTATCACCACCTTCGATTTCATCGGGCCAGATTTCGATTGTCCGCATCGGTCGCTCCTTTCCATAGCTGCGGTTTGCGAATGTCTCGAAAATGCCAAAACAGGAATTTGGTTGCCGGACGCCCTGGTGGCAGGAGGTGGCCGGGAGCAATCAAGCGAAACAGCCGGACCGTTGTTCGAGATACCGACGCTGCAATCGCGAGGTTTGTCAACGGGCGCCCTCGCGTTTCATTGTCGCAGATATCCAAACCGCTCCGAACTTCCCCGATAGCCTCATGTCGGCGGCGATCTCTGCCGCCTGCGCCGGCACTTGATGCGCGCGGCGAGGTTGAAGCGGCGCAAATCGAAGCAATGCGTAGCCTGTTGTCGCCCCGAGGATCGAGCTGGCAAGGGTGCCGTAAAGAGCAGCAGACAGATCGGACTTCTGAGCGATCGCGCGTCCATTTTGCTGCTTGAGCCTACCTCTTTGGAACCATCCGTGGGACGGTTGGTTATTTTTTCAGCAGCATCTAACCTCGCAGAACCGCATGCGGGTTGGGTCAGGCTGGTGTTGGATTGCTGATCGCCTACCAGAGCAGAACTGGCACATGCCCGGCATCGTTGATGACCCGTTGCCCGCAGCGACCGCAACACAATGCGCGGTTTCAAATACGCACGGAATTGTTTTCCTTGCGACAAACGCGATAGCCGAAAGGATAAACGCATGAGCGACATCGATCGACCGTCCGACCAGGTGGATTTGGCGGCAAAGGCATTGGCTCTCAAAGAGGCCAACGAAACGCCGCCTCACCATCCGCTCACCTAGCCGCTCTTATGCACCAAGGGGTGTCTGAGCGGTAGGCGGGAGTAGCGTAAAGCTCTGTTCTGAAGTAAGAAATTGGGTGTCTAAGCCGTCCCTGC
>FWWM01002687.1_pt1 | contig 46920 bp, 41 predicted proteins | sample 2228351 | NCBI WGS metagenome assembly FWWM01 (sample SAMEA103939774, study PRJEB20133) | metagenome
ACTGGGGTTCATCATAAATAACCTTTGCCATATTATCATCAAGAATTGAAATAGTTGCAGGCTCATCCTTCATCATGGAGCGCACTTTAACAGTAGCCCTGAATGACTGTGAAATGTCAACAGTTGATTGACTAAGCCTTTTAAGCCAATTAATATCTCTCACCAGAAACTCCCTTTTCATTGCCGCCTCTCTTGGTCCAACATAAACAGCATTCTTTTTGCTATCAATCTTCACAACAAATAATGGCCTTCCTGTTGCGATACTGAGCCTCTTTCTCTGACCTATTGTATAGTTATGCAATCCCTTATGACTCCCCAATACAACACCTGTCTCCATATCAATAATATCTCCGCATTTCTGTACTACGAGGTCTTCGAGAAACTTAAAATAGTTTCTGTCCTCAATAAAGCATATCTCCTGACTTTCAGGCCTCTTTGCAGCAGGGAGATTAAGCCCCTTTGCTATCTCCCTGACCTGTTCTTTAGTCTTTTTTCCGATCGGCAAGATCAACCTGCTCAGCTCTTCTGGTCTCAAGACATAAAGCACATATGACTGGTCTTTTTTTGCATCAATGCCCTTTTTTAATAAATTTTTGTCTCTCTCTATCTGTGCGTAATGTCCTGTAGCAATAAAGTCCGCATTCTTTTCATCAGCCACTTTCAACAGGTAAGGAAATTTTATGTATCTGTTACAGAGTATGCACGGATTTGGGGTAATCCCATTTGAATAGGCCTCGACAAAAGGCTCTATCACCCTTTCCATGAATTCATCCCTTAAATCAAGAGCACTATGTCTTATGCCAATATGTTCTGCTGTCCTCTTTGCATCATTTATAGCCTCTATTGAACAACACCCTGTAAAGGTCTTTTTGAGCCTTGCTTCATAAAGTATAAAACTCACCCCTTCAACCTCATATCCATGGTTTTTCAGGAGGTATGCAGTCACTGAAGAATCAACCCCTCCGCTCATTCCTACAACGACTCTCTGCATATTTTAAGGATATCTGTTTTTGGTCTCGTTTTTCAAACAATGGGTATGCTTTATATCCTAATTTCAAGGCTTGAGGTATTTTCCCTTTTTACTTTTGTCCCCTTTATATGTTAAAGTGATAAAATTTAAATCATGGAGAATATAAAAAATGAAAAGATCTTTATTGGCTTTTTTGGCTCTCTTTTTAATAGTCTCATGCTCAAAAGACAGCGAAAAGAACAGGGCATATGTATTAAAGATAAATGGCACTAAAATAACCGAGAAAGACCTCCTTGAAGAGATGGGTTCTCTTCCGGAGATGGCAAGGGCATTATTTCAGGGTAAAGACGGTGCATCAAGGCTCGTTGATGAGATCATAAATAGAGAGGTGCTTTACCTTGAGGCAAAAAAGAGGGGACTCGATAAAGACAGAGAGGTAAAGAAAAAATTAGAGGAGGCAACAAAACTAATCCTGATAAATCAGCTCTTAGAAAAAGAGATAAAGACATCAGTAAGGCTTACAGAGCAGGATGTAAGGGATTATTACAACAAACACAGGGAAGATTTCATAATACCAGAGCAGGTCAGGCTCAGCCACATAGTCACAAAGACAGAGGATAATGCAAAAAGGGCATACGAAATGCTTAACAAGGGAGAGGAATTCTCAAAGGTTGCTGCTACACTATCTGTTGACAGGTCTTCTTCAAGGTCAGGGGGAGATATCGGCTTATTCAAAAGGGGTGAATTATCTCCTGATATCGAATCTATTGTATTCAGGTTAAAAAAGGGAGAGATAAGTGAACCAGCAAGGCTCAAAGATGGAATACACATATTCAGGGTTACAGAAATAAAAGGACCTTATGTAGAATTCGAAAAGGTAAAGGGCATAATACACCAAAGGCTTACAGCAGAGAGACAGAGGGAGACCTTCGACACATTCATTGAAGGGATAAAAAAGGACTATAAGATTGATATAAATAAGGATGCCCTATCAAAGATAGACCTTAATTTGGGTGCAGAAAAATAGATTATTTACCTATACAGAATTCACTGAAAATCCTATTAAGTATATCCTCTGTGCTAACCATACCGATAATCTCTCCGAGACCATCAAGGGACTCCCTCAGAAAGAGGGCTACAACCTCAAGTGGCTCATCCCTTTTTAATGCAGATTCTGCATCATTTATAGAACTCATTGCCTTATCTATGGATTGCCTGTGTCTGAGGTTTGTAATAATGATACCTTCAGGATCTGATGGTCTGCCATTTCCTATGCATTCAGAATAAATAGCATCCTTGAGCTCATCTATACCATCACCCCTTAATGCAGAAACTTTAACAGCAGGCTTGAGACTGATGGCTGGAGGCTGAAGGCTGAATGTTGGACTCTCTATGTCGGATTTATTTATTACAAATACAGTCCTTTTATCTCTTACCTTAGTGATTACCTCTTTATCAGCCTCATCAAAAGGCTTGCTGCAATCAATCACTGCTAAAACTATATCTGCCTGCTCTATAGCCCTGAGGCTCCTCCTTACGCCCTCTATTTCTGCAAGGTCATGAGACTCCCTGATTCCTGCTGTATCCATTATTCTCAAAGGAAGTCCGTTTATGTTGAGGTAGTCCTCTATAACATCCCTTGTAGTGCCTGCAATCTCTGTAACTATTGCCCTGTCTTTCTGTAATAGCGCATTAAGCAATGATGACTTTCCGACATTCGGTTTACCCACAATCGCTGCTGAAGCCCCTTCCCTGAATAACCTTCCATGCTCGTAACTATTTGAAATACTTAATAACTTGTCCCTTATCCACCCTATTGAACTCACCATCTCATCCTTAGTCATGGAATCTATCTCTTCTTCAGGGAAATCAATGCATGCCTCTACATAGGCGCAGATGTCTGTAATCCTATCCATTATTTCCCTTATCTTTTTGGAAAGCCTTCCCTCAAGCTGGCTTAATGCAAGCCTTTCTGCCTTTTCTGTCTTTGCCCTTATAATGTCGAGCACAGCCTCTGCCTGTGAGAGGTCGAGCCTTCCATTCAGAAATGCCCTCTGTGTGAACTCGCCAGGATTTGCAAGCCTTGCACCATTTCTGAGAATAAGCTCAAGGGTCTTTCTTAATGGTATCATGCCTCCGTGGCAATTTATCTCGACCACATCCTCCTTAGTGTATGTATGGGGAGCCCTCATAACACTAACAAGCACCTCGTCAATCTTTTCACCCTTTTCTGGATCAACTATAAATCCGTAAATAAGTGTATGGGACTTTGCATCTTTTAGCCTCTTACCCCTTGGAGAAATGAATACCCTGTCACAGACAGAGATAGCCTCCCTGCCACTAAGCCTTACAATGCCTATGGCACCCTCACCAGCTGGAGTGGCTATTGCTGCTATGGTGTCTTCAATAATGTTTATCATTTTAATGGTCACAATAAACCCCTCTTTTGAAGCTCACTGTAAAGGAGTTCTGCAACTATCCTGCTTCCTGATGCATTTAGATGAACAGGGTCACCCTTTAAAAAAATCTCCTCACCATTTTTAATTCTATCCATAAGGACACCATGTGTGTCCACATATGCCAAACCTCTTTGCTGGAGCATTGATATAAAGAATTCATAAAATCCCTCCCTCTTTCCTGTTTTTAACTCCTCTTCCATCCATATCCTGTTTGGAAGTAGCAGGACCATAAACCTGCAACCATTTTTAATACAGAATAAATCCATTTCTTTGAGAAGCCTTAATGTCAGCTCAAGCCCATCCTGCCTCGACATCTCCTCTACCATTTCTATCCTCACTTTATAACCTATAAGCCTGTTAAAAATCAGTCTGTAGAGATTTGAGTTGTTATAGAAAAACCCCTTAATCTTACTATCCTTAAAATATACCTTATTTATATAAACTGCCTCTGGCACAGGCACCCCGTGAAGCCTTATGCCTCCATCTTCAAGCCTGAAAAATGGCTTATAATAATTATTCATCAGAGAGCACATATTGTCCCTTACATCACCAGGCGTAAAGCCAGCAACAACCATGTCGGGTTTATATCTATCAAATTCCCTTTTTAAAAGCAGGTATTCCTGATCTGTTCCATATCCTATAACACCGAGATTAAAGACATCATAACCATCTTTTAAAAGTTTTTTAAATACCTCTGGATAGGATTCATTCTCATCTATTCCATGCCCGAAGGTTACAGAATCTCCGAGAAATAAGACCCTTTTCTTAACCCTTGACTCCCTATCTCTATTGACCCTCTCACCACCCCTCATCCCTTCACTGTTTATCCTAACAAAAACTGTCCTTTCATCAGGGTTTGGCTTATATGTCCCCTGAGAGTATTTTTTGTTAACCCATCCTAACTCACTATCATGCTCTACAAAAAAAATATTCTCTGCAACTATATTAAGGGGCTTTTGGGGATAAGATATAGTGAGGATTAGCTCTGAGATGATAAGTCCTGAAAGGCACCCAGCCAATACAAGCAGAGCCCTCTTAATCAGGTTATTAATCTTAGGATTCATACACTATTATAAAATAAAAAAGAGGCAGGTTTTGCCTGCCTCTTTGATTTTTACGAATATCCTATCTTTTAAGGATTATCGTAGTCATACTCAGCAGTACCAATACTGCCTCTATTGTCATGACCTGTATTGCACCTGTTTAAGGCATCTGTAATGGTAGTTCTTGTATAACATCCGCCAGTTGACACTGTTGATGGCCTCCTTACACCCTGTGCACCATCGCCGGTAATACCATTTAGCCATGTTGCACCATTAAGTAGCCTCTTACCCTGAGCAGATGTAAAGTTACCACCAGTTGAATTACCAGTGCCTTTATTGTAATAGTTAGAACCGTGTATTCCACCAACCCTATCTGAACCGTCTGCACCGCCTGTGCCTCTCGTATATACGGCATGGCACTGATGGCATGTTATCTCTGTTGTGGTAAATGTAGCAGTAGCTGTACGCGAATCGCCCGAATATATCTTTGTATGACTTACCCTCGAATACAAACCACTTGGTGGAGAAATCAAATTAGTACCTCCATAAACATTCCTCGAATGGCAGTTGTAGCAGAAGTGCTTGGTGTTTGCACCTGATGAGTTGTATGCAGTTGTCACCACAACAGTTGTACCTGTAAAGAACTCATATCCTATGGTCCTTTCCATGTCTTTCAATAAGAACTGGTTTGTTGAGGCATGAGGACCTGCTGGATCCGAAAGCTTTGAGCCATGGCACTCAGTGCACTTCAGTATGGCCCATGGACCAAATGGAGGAATAAATGTGTTTCCTAATCCAGCAGTAATGAAATATGTCTGGTTTGTCTGGTTAGATGATGGACCAGGTGATACCTTAAAGCTATTTGAGCCATAAATCTCTACTATCTCATACCAGCCTGCTGGCATCATGGTAGAACTGTATCGAGTAGAAACATTCGAGCTTCCGAGATACAACATCCAGCCCGGCAGTATGTTCCGGGGAAGCTGTCCTGTTCCGTATAATGTACCAATTCCATTTGTCGCAATGCTCACAGTGCCTATTGTATATCTTGGCCAGTTAGGGTTGAACCCATATTTTGCATAAGTGCCTGTTGTAATAGCAGTAGAGCCTGATGCCCAGAGTGGCTGGTTTTTACCCCTGTCATATATAGCATGATGACCAAGGTTAAATGGATTTGCCTCTTCAGCAATGTCAGTAGCAGGCCTCATGGTATTTATAGTCCCGATTCCAGATACACTGCTCGGTGGGGCATTCAAGAATCCATAGTAAGAGTGGCACTTCATGCAGAGGTCTCTCTGGTATGGAGAGTCATATACCTTTGTGTATGTGTAAGTTGATGAAGGGGCAAAGTTTTCTCCAGTATTCTTTGTAGTAGGTGCCGTGAATGTTATCTGTACACCCCACACGCCCTTTCCAGAAGGTGGTGTTGTACCATCGAGCTTAAACACCTGATAGGTATCTCCAGCAGCAGGCACCTGCGATGTATTCCATGCAAGACCTACTCTATATGTAGTACCAGTAGATGTAGTTGTGGATTGGACAATCTGCCTTATCTGCCTGAATCCATTAGCCTTTGTGACCATCACAAGATAGCCCTTCCATTTGTCTGCTGCCCAGCCTGTCTTTTCGGTAGTCTTTGTACTGTCGGTAATAGTTATATTATTAGGTGCAGTATTTGTTGCACTGCTAACAGTACCTGCAGGATTTGGCTGTGCAGAGTGTGTATTGTGGCAGTCTGTGCAGGAAACATGCCTCTTTCCAATGTAATAGGTATCTCCTGCAGCAGGTGTACAGCCAAAACTGCTGAAGTTAATCTGTGACCATCCATTTGATGTAATAGTTGATGATTGCCCTGAGCATGTTCCTGATGCAAAGTATATCTTAAGATTCGTGAATGAATCTGTATTCCACCTCTTTGCAGTATCAGTAATATATGTAGCAGCTGCAGTGGCAGCAGAGCCACCTGTATCTCCCACATTCCATGCCTGAGATATACCTGTAGGTCTTGTTGAAGGTGCATTCAGGCTCTCATCAGGTGTATGTCTGCCGAGTGTATCGAGTGGATGCATTGATGCCTTTCCAACCTTGTATGCTGCGCCGGCAGTAAGAGTTACACCTCCAGACCATGAATATGTCATGCTATTTGCAAGCCCATAGTTTGTCTGGCACGTTGAGCTTGCTGTAGTTGCTGTATTAGAAGTTATGCTCTTTACTACAGAGCCTGTCCTGAAGAGGTAGCCTACAAATTCATTAGCAGTTACCGTCGAGTTTGTGCATACGCTCGCTGATGTCTGGTTAGTCCCTCCAGCACTAAGCCTTCCTGAGTCGGCATTAAATAGATTGAACATCTGCTCTATCTTGTTATTCATGGTTGCTGTGTTGTAAAAGTCTTTTCCATCGCTTGGCTTATAGTTATTTGCCTTGTCAAGTCCGCTGCCGGTAGAATTACTACCCTGGCTATGACAGCTAAAGCACATATCTTCTACAGGAACTATCTTCGCAACGATCTCAAAGAAGTCATTCGCAGAAGGTGTCCATGCCCATGATGAGACATATACTATCGAATTTGCACCTGTTGTGTTTGATGTAATGGTCTGCCTCTGAGAGAGTGTACCATCGGACTTTGTCACAACGACATGGTAGCCTGTATAATCCTTTGTCAGGCTCTGGTCTGTTGTTATTGATGTTGATGTCGCTGATGTAACCCTGCCCTGCACAAAATCCTTGAAAGTTGCTGAGCCCATTACAGCAGATAAGGTATTCCTTCCAGACTGGTGGAGCCCGAATTTTGGATCACTACTCTGGTACTGCTTTGTCAATGTGTCGTCATGGCACTTCAAGCATACAGCCTTGAATGATGTCCCGTCTTTAAATGTGCCGCTAACAACTGCATAGTTATGCGTGGAGTTTCTTATAAGGTCCCTCGCCTGTGCAATGGTGCCTGCATTAGGATAAGGTATCGGAGGTACAATTGTGGCACCATTAGGTGTTGAGATAGCCTTTGACTGCTGTGTATAGTGGCAGCTCAGGCATATACCACCGTTTGCTGCAGTCGAATCATAGTCTGTGTCTGTAAAGCCAGTGGTTGTAGTCGGTGTCATGGAGATATCGAGCCTCAGGTTCTTTGCCCTTGCGCCATTTACATTAATATCAGGCCTGAATATGTTGTGGTCAACATGGCATGTGAGGCATCTCCTGTTTGTATCAGATGTTGAGCCTAAGGTTGCAGGCTGTGCAATCACTGTATTTGTAGCGCTCGCATTATTCATATAGTGTTTATAAACCACATTTGCTGTAGTATCATTCATCCTATTGTATATAGCACTATGGCATGTATTACAAGCTGAGCCACCCGATGACTCTCCTCCAGCGCCGCTGAATGCGTTTCCGTCATATGTTGTGTTGGAGCTGTGGCTATGGCATCCTGTGCATGTATCAGTATAGTGACCATTATTGCCAAGATTGTTCCTATAGTAAGTTGTCTGGGTATGGCAGACATTACATATCTTGTTATATGGAGATGTTGTTGCACCATAATCTGCACCGCTCGTACGAGCATTAAACACCACATCAACAGATGAGGTCTCTGTAGGTCTTCCATATGTGTCAGACTTTGAAGCAGGCCTCAGGTGAACCATAACTATAGGTCCAGATGTGGATGAGGAATCTCCATGAGGGTCGTGGCAGTCCCAGCACCACTGACCGCCTGAGTAAGTTGTCGAGTGATCAGTTCCATAATGGTATTTGTCTATCTTCTTTGTCGCATTCTTTGAAGAGTATACTGTACCTGCTCCATCTGGGTCATATCCTGGAGAGCCAGTTGCATGGCATATAAGGCAGTTACCATTCAGCCCTCTTCCATTCCAGTTGAGATTTGAAAGCCTTATCGGATTAGTTGTTCCGGTTATATTATGCTCAGCAGAGCTGTCATGGCAGTAAAGACATGGGTCTCCTGTGCCAGCAGCACCAGGGAAGTTGGCTGCAGGGTTTCCAGTTGCATCATACGTCCCTGATGTCTTTCCATGCCCAGAGTATGACCACTGAGTTGAGCTTACTATAGCGAGAGTTCCGTCATTAGACCAGTTGTCAACATCAGAGGTCCCTAAATGGCAGTCTGAGCATTTAAGGGTCGTTCCCCACTGAGCTGTATTGCTTCCATGACATGTTATATTGCTACATGTGCCTCCAGTGGTCTGGAATGTGTATGAGCCTATCTTTGAGCTGTTCACATTATAAGCCTTATTTACATGCAGCGTATTAGAAATAATCTGATTCGATGAGTTCACCACCGATGAATGGCACTCACTGCAGATATAGTTCCATGGCGAACCAGTATGTTTTGCATGGCTGTTTGCCTTTGGTGAGCCATTTGTGTAATTTGGACCTGTAGTTGGTCCTGTATGACAGCTACTGCATGTTGTTGTGCCTGACCATGAAATAGCCCCATGTGTTGGGCTACTGCCTGTAGCTACAGTAGTTCCATTGCTGTGGCAGTATGTGTTTGAGCATTGTGTGCCTGACCATGTGCCACCTGTCCATGTGTTGAATGCAACATTCTTTGTTGCGTTCGGGTGTAACTGCCTTGCTGTTGTCGTTGACTGAAGCGTTGTATTGTTTGCCGCCACTGTGTCATGGCAGTTGTTGCATGTGTACTGAGTGTATGTGTTTATATGCTTGGTATGAGGTGATGACCATACAGGTGATGCATCCCCTGCCTTGTTGTGGCATACCCCACAGTTCGGTGTCGTCCTTGCACCATTCCATACTGCTGTCACTATCGGTGAACCACTTGCACCATCCCTCGTATGGCATACTGTAGAGCATGTGCCATATGTGTATCTAAAGCCCTTTGCATCTGTGTATCCTGTTCCACCTGCTGTGTATGTCTGTATCTTTGTAGGAACTGCCCCTGTGCTTATCTGCGCATCCTGATTGCCTGATACAGGACCTGTTGAGTGGCTTGCTGTTGGATGGCAGTTCTGACATGCATATGCATATGCAGATGATGTGTGTGCATCAGTGTCTGTCATTGTTGATGGTATCGCTGTTATATTGTAATGCAATGCATGCCCGGCTGTTGTGCTTACTGAAAGGTCCCCATTGTTGTTCGCCCCATGACATGATGCACAGTTAGTTGTGCCTCCCCATGCCACTGATGGTCCTGTGCCATGACAGTATGTGCTTGAGCATGTCTTTGTACCAGAGTCATATGTACCTGTCTTGCCTCCTATTGAAAGAAAATCAACATTATATGCCTGGTTGACATGAAGTGATGTATTTGTTATTACATTAGATGAATTTACTACATTAACATGGCAGTAGTCGCATGTTTGACCGCTGCCTGATACATGCTTCACATGGCTGTTTTCCTTTGGTGAGCCATTTGTGTATGAAGGGCTTCCATTGGCGCTTCCCTCTCCGTGGCAGCTACCGCATCCAACTGTGCCCGACCATGATATCGCTGAATGACTGAATGGCGAGGTTAGAGAGGTTCCCTTACTGTGGCAGTATGTGTTTGAGCATTGCGTGCCCGACCATGTGCCACCTGTCCATGTGTTGAATGCAACATTCTTTGTTGCATCAACATGCAGTGTCCTCGAGGTGATGGTTGTGTTGTTTGATGCAACAGCTGCATGGCAGTTATTACAAGTATATTGTGTATATGTATTAACATGCTTTGTATGTGGTGATGTCCAGTTTGGAGAGGCATCTCCAGCCTGATTATGGCATGAGCCGCAATTCAGTGTTGCATTCCATTGAACTGACTTATATGTATTTCCTGTTGAAACAGCTGTGCTATGGCACCAAATATTATTGCATGTTCCATTAGTGGTATATTTTATCCCTGGATTTGTTGAGTCTGTACTAAAACTACCGCCGTCAGCATAAGTGGGTGAAATGTTGTTGTTTGTATATGGGTCTTTTGTCAGGCTTCTGTATTTATAAGTAGATGCAGACCCCCTGTAACTTCCGTTAGTCCATCCTGTATCGCTCAGGCTTGTAAAGCTTATCTCTGTTGTCTGGTTAGCACCAACTGGGTCGCCACCTGGATTTGTTCCTGATGCCGGACCAGTTGCATGGTTGGTTCCAGCCACTGCATGGCACATCTCACAGGAATAGTCATAGCCTGCTGTATCTACATGGGTTGTATGTTTCGGTGAGTAAATGGCTGTGCCTCCTGCACCCTGACTATCATGACATGTAGCGCAGTTTGTTGCCCCAGCATCACCCCACACCATATTTGACCCACCATGGCAATAAGTTGATGAGCATGTCTTGGTAGAGCTATTGTATGAGCCTGTCTGTCCGCTGACTGTCTTAAAGGAGACATTTTCTACCCTATTTAGATGAGCCCCAGCCTGTATAACTGATGTGGGTGGCAATGCAGTGCTCGTAGTCGTTGTGAGGTGGCAGTAGTCACAGGCATATTGATTGTCATCAACATGCTTTACATGGCTATTTGCTGTTGTACTACCTGCAGCACCACTCGTATATATAGGATGAGCCTTATTTGAACCGCTGTCACCATGACACCCTGTGCAGCTAATAGGTGAGCCATCCCAAGCAATGCTTCTGAATGAAACACCTCCTGCTGCTATTACATTGCCTGAACTATCCAAATTACCTATGCTATGGCAGTAAACATTTGAGCATGTAAATCCAGCTGCGCCAGCATTCTTTTCTGCACCGCCTGACCCTGTTGTTGATGTGCCGTTATAAGTAGGATTGTCAGTATTACGGTTTAGAGAATTGTCGAATTTCACCTGTAGCTTTTTGTCAACATGCCTCGTATAGCTTGCTATGGTTGTATTATTGCTAACCGTTGCAGAATGACACTCTGCACAGCCTATATTCCAACCAACCTGATTGGATGTATCATTTATGTGCGCAAGGTGTGCCCTTGTATTCACCTTGTTTGCCTTTGATGCATCCCCTCCATGACACCCCGAGCAGTCGAGCGAGCTTCCGTTCCATGCTGCGGTTGTGTTAGGTGCATTATAAGGAGAACTACCCCTGTCACCCAAGCTGTGGCAATAGGTATTTGAGCAATTAGGCCTTGAATATGCGGATGCATCTGGGTTCATAGCGCCTGAGTTTGTTCTCCACACAACATCCTTTGTCCTGTTTACATGCCCTGAGCCAGAAATATTGTTGTTCGCATCTGTGGTATTTGCATGACACTCATAGCATTTATAATCATATGTTGAAGTATTTATATGCTGGGGATGCTTATCTGTAGTAACATAAACACCTGCCTGATTACCATGGCATTTGTCGCATGTAGGTGCTGAAAGGGTTGAATCCCATGTCACTGTCCTGTAGGTTATCGTGCCTGCATAGTTTCCACCATCACTATGGCAGTATAAATTAGAGCATGTCCTTGCAGGGTCAGCCTGATATGTGGTGGTACCTGTTGGCTGGATTGAATAAAGTGTATTATAAGTAAATGCAGGAGCCTTATATGTGCCGCCGAGTGTCGTGCCTGATAGATAAAATCCTATCTCTATCTTTGTATTACGCTTTGGATCAGGCGGGGCGCCTGCCTTTCCCTCGTAATGGCATGAGCTACAGCCCACATTGTTGCTATGATGCCTTGTATGGGCTCCCTGAGCAGTACTGCCAAATTGAACCCTTCTTCCTGTCTCTCCCTCTGCTACATACTGTGTATCGTTAACAACAAGACCGCCAGAACCCTTTGTTACCTCATTGTTAGAAGGCGGATAACCATGGCAGTCACCGCAACTCGCTGCAAAGTCAGGATTAAATCCCTTTTTATGCTTGTGACATACGGTGCAGTCATTTGCATTCTGGTGGTCCAATCCATCCTGTCCTGCTGTATTGTATCTGTGATATTTTGTCTGGCTGTGACATACCTCGCAAATCCTTGTTGATGTTGCATGACCACCTGTGTCATCACCCATCAGACCGGGTGTGACTCCAGCGCTTCCAGAAAAGTACCTGAAGTCAACATTTACGGTGGGAGAACCGCTCGATGCCCAGTTTGAGTTGTCGGGTGTCCTGATAATCTCCCTTATCAGATATATATTCCTTGTGCTATGGGTTGTATGGCATGTTGTACATACAATAGCTCCATATTTAGTACCTTCCTTACCCCATCCACCCTGAGCAGACCATTGTGGTGTCCATGTCTCGCTGTTAGCCTCACAATCAAACCTGTTTAAAAATGAAGAATTGGAACATTTTCCTGCCCAATCAGAATTATGCGTCTTTATCGAATCGGGATTTACGCTTCCATCCTGCAGAAACCTTGCATTCTTGTCAGTTTTATGGCAACCGTGACATGTATCTTCAAGAGAGCGCCTGAGGAGCCTACCATCCCCTGTTGCAAGGGCGCTGGATACGAATGCAATTAAAATGCCTATAATCAATAAGGATATTAAATTTTTATATCGCATAAATCCCTCCTAAGGACCATCTGTTGTTGATGTATCTGAATCAGTATAATGTACACCATGACAAGTCATACATCTTATATTGCCTGTTGAATCCAGGACAAGATTGTTTGTGAGGTTAGTATCTCCGCCATTATTTAAATGAGCCCTTGTCCCTCCAAGCTGAGAAGCCCAATTTGCTGTTTCGGGCTCTACCGGAGTAGAAAAGTATGATGCATCATTACTCGGAAGTGTCATACCAATCGGATGGCTCTTCGGCATCCCATCATATACCCTTACGTTTGTCCTGCTAACCCCATTATATGTTGTTGTAGGTTTCATCCAGTAGTGGCACTCCTCACACAACTGATTAAGATTATTATCCATTCTCAAAAACTTTCTTCCCTCTCCACCTGTGGTATATGTTGTAGGTGCTGATGGATCCCATGGATTCCTCGTATGGACATGCGCCATATGGCATGCAGAGCATGTTGCCAATGACTTCCATCTTGCACCGAAATTAGTCCTGTTTGAGGCTGATTCACACGTTGTCTGATTATAAACCCATGTTCCACCTGCGGCGGTACAGAGGTCCTTTGTGTTATGAGCAGGATTGCCTGTGCTACAATAAAGAATTTCTCCGGTTCCTTCACTCTTCCTGCACTCTCCGAATTTCTGTAATGACCTCTCGATAAGCACATTTAATGGCATCCACGTGCCTCCTGCACTTGTGCAGGCAGTTTGGGTATTATGAGCAGGATCTCCTGTACTACATCTATAAATAAACCTTAAACCATAAGGGTTATCAGCATTATTAGCTATTGGTAAGAATGTGCTCCAGCCATGTGAATTACCAGATGTCCCGACCACTGCCTGATCGCCCTCACTAAAAGGCTTATTATCACCAACTCTACCAGGATCGATACCCCCTCCACCGCCAGTAACATGGCAGAAAAGACAGAGGTTTGAGTCTGATAATTTTAGCTTGCTCGGATTGGCTGATGCTGATGAGTGGCAGTCATTACACTTCCCATTAGCAGGTATTCCATGCTGTTTGTCAACAGCCAAAACAGAGCCTATTAATAAAAGTATTACTACTCCTGCTAAGCTTATTATAATATGAAAATGTCTCCTTCTCATAACGCCCTCCTAATTTCCAATAAAGCCAAAGGCAGCGTTGACCCCGAACCTGAAGCCCCTGAATGCATCGAACTCTTTTAAAAGAGAGCCGTCTATACTGAATATCCTTAAAACAGCATTATTAAGGATGTGCGACCCCTTTCCTGCAAGGATTTCTATTATACCATCTCCATTAGAATCCATAGAAGACAGATTTGGAGATGTCATTCCATTTGCGAATGCATTAATATAAAAGCCATTATCTGTCATATCACTGCTTAATGCCTTAATAATTGAGTTAGCATTCTCATCAGCATATCCAAGCAGTATCTCATCACTGCCATCTGCATTAATATCGCCAGATGAAACCGTCATAATTGATGAGGTCGGACTATTTATCTGAAGGCTCGGAGTCATATTATCATCAAATGAGTATATACTAACATCTGACTGCCGAGATACAATCAGCTCGAGCCTACCGTCTCCATTTACATCTCCAAACGAAACATTTGCAGGGGAGCCGAGCTTTATACTACTTGGAAGAGCTATCCTGCCAATCTCTACAGTCCTATACAGACCATCAAATGAATAAAGAACAATTGTCTGCAAAAGACCGTCCTTACTCAGAATACTCATTGCTACCTCATACCTTCCATCTCCATCAATATCCCCAGAGGCTGAAACTGCACCAAAGGCTGTATTGGTAAAAGGACCAACTGATGAAAGGAGTGTACCATTATGTCTAAATATCCTCATAAATGCTGAATTCTTAGAGGAATGACCTGTTGTGGCAATTATTTCGTAGCTTCCGTCTCCATCAACATCACCAGTAGCGACCCTTGCACCAAACATATTTGTGAATGCCTTAAATTCATTTATTAAGCCACCATTAAGGTCAAAAACCCTGATAGTTGCATCATTATACCTATATGCGCCCTTAGCTGCCACTATAACATTGGCAACAGGCATCTTCTTGTATTCAACACTAACAACAACCGTTCTTGCAGAATCTAACTGGAATGTCCTACTAACCGGTTTTCTATAACCCATAACAAACCCGAATTCAATATTATATTCACCCGCCTTGGCTCCTTCTTTTTTCCATTCAAGCCCTGAACCTGAATAGTTTTCGGGTCCCTTTATTACAAAGGATGCCTCATTCAGATTTGTCCTGACCACTATGGTTCCTTCAGAAACTATATTTAATGTAACAGCTATAACAGCAGGGCTATCCAATGCATTTGGTGAGTTTATAGTGACCACACCTGCATAAATACCATCATCAAGGGATTCTGCATTGCTATTAACCGAAACAACCAAATTTGCAGGGGTCGTTCCTGACAAAGATGACAGACTGAGCCACGGTACATTTGTTGATGCTGACCACTCTAAACTACCCCCATCGCCTGTTATCGAAATAATACCTGAGGGTGGCTCTCCATTCCTCTGATGGTGTAAATATAAAACTGATGGTGAGACAATAAGACGTGCCTCTATGACAGTGAGGTTTACCTTAACAGGATAGCTGAATCCGTTAGCCCCTGAAGTAAAGAGCACCTCACCAGTATATGTGCCTCCTGAAAGACCAGCAGGGTTTATACCTATATCAACTGTCGAAGGTGTAGTCCCAGATGTTTGACTAAGGGTAATAAAGGATGAAGATGTAGATGCTGTCCAATTCACCTGATTCCCTGATACCTGAGAATCAACGATAACCGACTGAACAGGTGGATTGCTGTTAGCAAATGCAGTAAAGCTTAAAGAAGATGGATTTAAAATCAGGCCATTTGGGTCAAGGACATTAAATGCCTCTATCCTTGAGTTAAAATAGTTGGCTACGAATAGCCTCGTTCCACTCATTACAACATCTGTTGGGTTGCCAATTTCCCCGTCTTCCCAGCCAAATGTACCTATAAAATCAATAAAATTGCCGAGCCTGTCAAAGACCGCTATATGGTTCTGATATATGTCAGCAATATAAACCCTGTTTTCATATACATAAACCCCATGGGGTTTGGTGAGGTTTCCGGGTCCATAACCCCCGAATACGCCGATTGTCCTTTTATAAACACCATCAGGAGTAAAAACCTGTACCCTTGCATGGTCAGTAGTATAGTTAGATACATATATCTCACCATTTACGCTATCATAGGCTATGCCTGAAGGAAAAACAAATTGACCATTGCCAACTCCATATCCTCCAAAAGAAAATCTAAAAGAGCCATTATCAGTTCCATAAACCTTCACCACATTATTAATACTATCAACTACATATAAAAGACCGTTGGCAACAACCATACTCTGGGGCGAGCCAAACTCTCCGACACCTATCCCGAGACTGTAAAGATATTGACCATCCGGTGCATAAACACTTACGCTTCCAGTTCCGTTTTTGAAGTGCTCTCCAGCATATATCTTGCCGTTTTCATCAAATGCTATAGAAATGAGATATTTCGAGACATTTATCTTTTTCTCTATACTCCCGTTATTAGTATTGTAAACAACCAGATACCCAGGACCAGTACTTCCGGTCTTGACAACCACATAAAGCAAGCCTGTCTTATCTATATTCATCTTTACTGGCGTGCCGCCAATATCGATTCTGGAATCAAAACTCGTGACTATTTGTGAAGATGCCTCCCCATAAAACAAAGATACTAAAAAGAAGGCAAGCAATAAAATAAATGCCTTTACACCTCTATCCCTGAGATGATTAAATATGTCTGGCCTGCCATTTATCATTTCTTAACCTCCAAAATAGATAGACCTGAAGCCTACACAATTTTTAGCAATTATCATACCTACTACCCACTAAAGACATAAATAATTGAAAAATAAGCAATAACACCTAAAATATCACCAGATAACTTAGGGTAATTATACACAAACTGTGTATTTTCACACAATCAAAATTTACACATACTATTCTCTGTTCAACAGCTCAACTGAGTCCTATTCTTGTAAGACGAGTTATTAGGTTCAGCATTGGATCACTAATTCTTTTAATAAAATTATATTATAATATAAAAATGCTTTTAAAGCTAATAAAAAAATCATTTGCCAACCAGAAAAAGGCAATAGCCCTTATGGTTGTTTCGATCGCTGTTGGCACCGCCATGGCTGCATCACTAATTACTATTACACTGGATATAACAGGAAAGGTATCCAAGGAATTAAGGTCATTTGGGGCAAACATTATTGTTGAGCCAAAGACAGAGGGCATTGCTGACATATCAGGACAGAAAAGATATCTCAGACAGCAGGACATCATAAAGACCAAGGCGATCTTCTGGAGACATAATATCCTTGGGGTATCTCCCTTTCTTGAATCAGAAGCAATAATTATCCGAAATGGCAATACCCGTCAGGTAAAAATAACAGGGGCTTGGTACGAAAGAGAAATCCCTCTGCCCGGTGAGTCTAAATCATTCAATGCTGGCATAAAGACAGTCTTTCCATGGTGGAATATTACAGGGCAATGGCCTCAAGATAAAAACAATATAGTAGTTGGTTCACAATTAGCTGATGAGATGAAAATCTCCATCGGAGACCACTTAGAGATAGATGGAAGTGTCTTTATTGTTTCTGGCACTATCCAGACAGGGGGTCCAGAGGAAAATCAGATATTTATGGAACTCGAATCACTTCAGGAATTAAAAAACAAAACAGGGAAGGTCTCAAGGGTCTTTATAAGCGCCCTAACAACCCCAATGGATGAGTTCGCATATAGAGACCCTGATACAATGACAAAGGCAGAGTACGAAAAATGGTATTGCACAGGATATGTCACTTCTATAGCAAAACAGGTTGAAGAGGTCTTTGAAGGCTCAAGGGCAAAGCCTGTCTGGCAGGTAGCTGACACAGAGGGCAATGTATTAAAAAAATTAAGGCTTCTTATATATCTATTGTGTTTCTCGATCATCATAGCATCAGCGATATGTGTTACAACAACTATGATAATGAGCCTCTTGAGGAGGGCAAGGGAGATAGGGCTCATGAAGGCAATAGGAGCAGACAGCATCAAGATAATAACCATATTCTTTTTTGAGGGAATTATGATAGGTATTATAGGGGGTCTTCTGGGCTATGGGCTTTCTGTATTTCTGGCAAAATTTATCGGGGTAAAGGTATTCAATGCAGAATTAGTCCAAAGATCTATATTATTTCCCATTTCAATAGGTAGCGCTGTGATCATATCCATAGGCGGGATAGTCATACCAATAAAAAAGGCATTAAGGATAAGTGCCAATTCGGTACTTAAAGGGGGCATATAACTATATGATGGATAAGAAAAAATGGTTTCTGTTCTTTTTTTTAAGGTCTATTTCACAGAGAAAAGGGAGGATAGCTATAGCCTCGATATCAGCTACGCTCGCTGTATCATTAGTTTCAGGAATGGCTGCCATAACCTCTGGCATAAAAGAAAAGCTCGGTTCTGAACTCAAGGCATATGGAGCCAATATCATCATATCTCCGAGGGGAGAGGATTATCTGGACTATGCCATTTTAGATAAAATTAAAGGAATTCAGGATATTGATGGAGCAGAGGGTCAGGTAATCAGCACTGCATATATGAAGGATAGACAGATTGAAATAATCGGGCTTGACCTAAAAAAAATAATAGACAGTGGATGGAGGCTTTATGGCTCCATCCCTGAAAAAAACGGGTATGTGCTTGCAGGGACAAACTTAAAAAATGCATTTAATCTGAATGTCGGAGACCCTATTACCCTATCAAGTGAAAATAAAAAGATTGATTTTATTGTTAGCGGTTTTTTTGAAAAGGGTGGAGCTGAAGACAATGCCATCTTAATGTCTATATCAGATGCATGGGAACTGATAGACAGGGGAGGATTCCTTAGTATTATACTCGCAAGAGGCAGAACCGGCAAGGTTGATGAAACAGTTAAATATATAGAAAGGGTCTTTCCTGATGTAGTGGTAAAGACGATCAGGCAGGTGGCACTTGCAGAAGAATCCCTTCTCTCTAAGATTCAACTCCTTATGGTCCTTATAACATGTGTTGTTGTGCTTGCAGCATCAATTAGCATAGGAAGCACCATGGGTGCTAATGTTCTGGAAAGGAGACAGGAAATAGGATTAATGAAAGCCATTGGAGCAACAAGGAGGGATATCGGAATATTTTATATTACAGAATCCCTTCTTATAGGTATAATAGGCGGTCTTGCAGGCTTTGTGCTTGGAATAATAGCGGCACAGGCTATATCTAAAGGTGCCTTCGATTCATTTGTTTCTATAAGTCTTTATATACCCGTCATCTCTGTTTTTACAGGGCTGGCTGTATCCCTTGTTTCGAGTTATATTCCTGTAAAGAATGCAATAAAATACAATCCAGCCTTTATACTGAGAGGAGAGTGAAATGCTAATAGTAGCAAAGGACATTAAAAAGATTTATGAAACTGCACATGCGATCAGAGGCATAAATGTGGAGATAGAGAGGGGAGAGTGGGTAAGTATAGTTGGACCATCTGGCTCTGGCAAAAGCACACTCCTGAATATAATGGGTGGTTTAGATACCCCTACGAGCGGTGAGATAATTATTGATTCTGTGAACCTGACAAAATTAAGCGAAGATGAGGCATCAAGATTCAGGAGAGAGAAGATCGGTTTTGTCTTTCAGCAATCTCACCTGATACCCTTTTTGAGTGCGATAGAGAATGTCATGCTTGCTCAGTATTTCCACAGCATGGCTGATGAAAAGGAGGCAGCAGAGGCATTAACCAGGGTGGGACTTGCTCACAGGCTCAATCACAAACCATCTCAGCTATCAGGTGGGGAACAGCAGAGGGTATGTATTGCAAGGGCATTAATAAACAATCCGGAAATACTTCTTGCAGATGAACCAACAGGAAACCTCGACAGGGAGAATACAAGAATGATACTGGAATTACTAAAGAGGCTGCACTCTGAGGACCAGTTCACCATTATACTCGTTACACATGACCCTTATGTCTCGAGATGGGGACAGAGGATACTGTCAATGGAAGACGGAAGGATTATAAGGGATGAAACTATATCCGTTTCAGAAAATGAAATCCCTTAAAAAGTTGATAAAGATTCAACAGCACTCAACCCCTACAATGCTATTATTAAAATATCATGATTTTTGAAGCCTTTATAATCGGCATTAAAGAAGGACTTAAGACAGGGATTATAGGACTTGTTTTTTACTCTATTTTAAAAACAAACAATAAAACCTTCCTTTTGAGGCCATTTTATTCAAGCATTTTAACTGCATTACTGGTATCAACTATTTCTGCCTCTATCATGATACAACCTGAGTACAGAGAATATCTATCTCATATTATTAATATGACCTTTGCAATAATGTTTATCTTCAGCGCCGCCTCCTTATTTCATGCAGCAGGGACTAATCTAATACCTATAAGGAAATTACCACCTCTTTTAACATCACGGGGATTTAAAAGCCTCATGGTATTCTCTCTTACATTTATCTACTTTTGCCCTGACCTTATTGGCTCAGCCATACTTTTAAAAGAGGTCGCCTTTTTAAAAGAGGCCGGTGTAATGACATATCTTACTTCTGTACTGGGTCTCATTTCTTGTTTAATATTTTTCATACTGGCTGCAAGATATATAAGCCCTGCAAAAATATCGGTCTTTTTTGATCCTCCGCAGTTTCTCCTTTTCCTTGCTATAGTAAAGCTGTTTGGTGGTGGCATAAAAGGCGTAGCAGAATTATCACTTATACCCTCTCTGCAAAGCGGATTTATGAAGTTTTCACACGATTTAATTCATCATATATTTGTTATACTGATGGTTCCAGACCATCCCCTGCTCAGGACAACAGCGTGGAATTTTATAGCGATATTTTTTGGTTCGACCTTTGCCTCCATACTATCCCTGTGTATCTTGCTTTTATTTCCTGTGATCTTCATATATTACAGCTTTGTATCTCCAGTTTTAGAACCTGATGTCAAGACCCGGGCAGAGAAGAGAAAGATAAAATCTATGATACTTTCCAATAGAAGGAAAAAGGCGATACCAGTTATTGCCTTTATAATAATCATCTCAATTTTATGGTTTCAAGAAAGAGGCGAAACTGTCTCCCGACTCTATAACCCAAAACCAGCGCCTGTTGTGGAAGACAAGGGTATGATTAATATCCCCATCAAAGACCCAACCATGAACCTTATGGATGGCCGCCTTCATAAATTCTCTCTGACTCACAAAAATGAAAGGATAACCATCATTGCTATCAAAAAATCAAAAGAAGAAATAAGCGTATGCCTTGATGCATGCGAGATATGTCCACCAGAGGGTTATGGACAGACAGAAGGACATGTTGTCTGTATATATTGCAACACCCCGATCCCATTAGAAACACTCGGAGAGCCCGGAGGCTGCAACCCCATTCCTCTGTCATTCAGTATTGATGAAGATTTTATCAGAATCAGTCTTGATGAAATATTAAAGAAATGGGAATATGTAAAGAGCGGTCAGAGTAAGGAGGCAGTACGTTAATAACCATGAATCTCCTCAGGATAATATATAATCTGCTGTCTTCAAAGGCGTTTCTCTTATGGATGATAGGAGGCTGGATTATTTTTTATGTATTCGCAGCCATCTGGACAGAAGAGGCATTTTCAAGCTTTGCGACCGGACTCGAAAACAACCTGTTGATCCAGATTCCATACATACTATTTATCATCACAGGTTATCTGAACATCGTCAGAAAGTCAATAAAATTTATAAAAGATGGAAAAAAGAAACAAATCCTGATGTGGATATTTCTGCCTCTGGGAGTTATGTTGTTTTTTACTGGATTTTTTATAAGCAGCATAACAAGACAGATGGAGTATATATTGTTAATGAAAGGCGATGTAATTAGACCTGCATGGCTAAATGAAAGTTATAGGGTCACATCTTTAAAAACTGGCATACAAGAAGGATTGACCGCTCAAGATACAGAAAAAGGGATATTTGCCTATGAGCCAAAGGTCATAATTTCTGATGAATCTTCTAATTCATTCGAAATTGGTGCCTTTCCTCCTTCGAGGATTAAGGGCACTTATTTTCATATACTAAATTTCGGGATAGCGCCTGGCATACTGGTTAACGAATCAGGCGAAAAAAAGGTTGAGGGGTACATGGCATTATCTATAAGAACAGCAGGGAGCACAGATTTTTTTGATATACCATCTTATCAATACAGGGTTGGGGTAACCATGCTCGCACCGAAAAATAAAAATGAATACCCATTTAAGGCGAGGATATTTAAAGGGGAAAAGGTCATAGCAGAAGGCGATCCATACAAAGGAATAAATTTTGATAACCTCACCCTATATTTTACTGACCATACATATTGGGTTCAGCTTTCGGTTGTCACAGACAAAGGGATATTGATTATCGTGTCTTCATTAGCGATCATTTTAATAGGATTACCCTTGAGTGCTTTAAGATTAATATTCAGATCAAAAATGGTGTATAATTTAAACAAATAATTATCAAAGGAGGACTCTTATGCCTATATTGACAAAAAAGATAAACATCAATTCACCTGTTTCAAATGTATTCAGCTTTGTCACAAACCCTACAAACTGGACAAAATATGTTACGAGCCTCATTGATGTCAAAGACATTTCTCCGGAGAATGTCCAAAAAGGGGCAACATTTAGATGGACTTATAGAATGCTCGGGGTAAACTTTCATGGAAAGGGATATATTACAGAATATGTAAAAAACAAGAGATTTGGTATGAAAATGGAGGGCAACTTTCCGATAACAGAGACATATACATTTGAGAAAACAGAAAAAGGCACTGAACTATCCATAGAGATTCATTACGAGATACCGAATAAGATAATCGGCATTGTAGCAAACAAAGGCATTATTGAAAAGATCAATAAAAAAGAGGCTGATTCAGTTCTTAATGCGATAAAGCTCTTATGTGAGGTACAAGCATGAAGAGATTAAGTTTCATCTCATTTGCTATTATTTTTACACTTGTTATTACTTCAGGTGCATCATCACAGGAAAGACTTAAGCCAACCCCAAATGACAGATGCCCTGTATGCGGAATGTTCGTTATAGGATATCCAAACTGGCTTTCTCAGATAGTCTTCGATGATGGTTCACATGCATTTTTTGATGGGGCTAAAGACATGTTTAAATACTATTTGAACATCAAAATGTATAATCCCTCCAAAAATCAATCGGATGTTAAGGCAATCTATGTAACAGATTACTATACCTTAGAAGCCATTGATGCAAGGAATGCATACTTTGTAATAGGGAGTGATGTGTACGGACCAATGGGAAAGGAACTCATACCATTTAAGAAAGAGTCTGATGCAAATGTCTTTTTGAAAGATCACAGGGCAAAGAGGATATTAAAGTTCTCAGAAGTAAATCATGATATCATAAAGGAGCTCGGCATGTGAGGATGAAAAAGACAAATCTATTTCTTTTTTACATCTCTGCATGCGTATCTTTAATGTTTATGCTCTCGATTTATTCTGCTTACAAAATAAATGCGGATATGCCCCTTATACAAAAAAAATCCGATATCGTCAAAAAACTCTACCTTACTGACCTATGTCTTTCCACAGAGACCGGATATACAAGGCATCCAAGTCAGGCAGATATATTCTCTCCTTTTCAGCACCATCCGGGCTCGATTGAACACTTCCCATCAGGCTCTATAATACACGCACCTGAATTCAATTTTTCTTCAACAATAAAGCAGTCTCAATGACCATTAATAAATACAGAAATCTACTTGCATTTACCTTTAGCTCACTTTCAAAAAGGAGATCGAAGAATCTCGGTATTATTCTTATTTTCAGCTTAGTTGTCTTCATGATAGGCTCCATCCTCTTTTTATCAGATTCAATTAAATGGGAGTCGAAAATAGTTTTTAAAAATTCACCCGAAATAATAGTCCAGAAAATAAAAGGAGGAAGACACGAACTTATACCCATTCTTTTTTCGCAGGAAATATCAAAGATACACGGTGTTTCAAATGTAAAGCCGAGATTCTGGGGATATTATTATGATTCGGGTGTAAAGGCAAACTATACGATTATCGGGGTCACTGATACAAAAATTGAGGACATAAGTTTATTACAGGGGAGATTGCCGGAGCCAGAAGACAAAAATGTAGTTGCCATTGGCAGTGGTATTGCTAATGTAAGGATTACGAGAAAGGGTATAGGTGATTTAATTTATCTATTTGGAGCAGACGGCAGATGGAAGGAATTTACTATCATAGGGATATTTGACTCGGATTCTTCTTTACTGACCCATGATCTTATAGTGTTGAGTATGTTTGATTTTAAAAGACTCTTTGACATACCTGATTCAATGGCTACAGATCTTATTGTTAGTGTGCCGAATGAAAAAGAATCAGCCACAGTTGCAAGAAAGATCAGGGAGTTGATCCCTGACTCCAGACCCATTCTTAAAGATGAGATATTGAGGACATATGATGCCGTCTTTGGCTGGAGGAGCGGTATTACGATTGCCTTAATGTTCAGCATACTTTCCTCATTTGTGATATTGGCATGGGATAAGGCTACAGGTCTCAGTGATGAAGAAAAGAGGGAGATCGGGATATTAAAGGCATTGGGATGGGATACCGCAGATGTCATATCCATGAAATTCTTAGAAGGAATGATTATATCATTGACATCTGTTCTCACTGGTTTGATACTCGCTTATTTCCATGTATTTTTCTTCAAGGCATCCCTCTTTTCCCCAATACTGAAAGGATGGTCTGTAATATACCCTGATTTTGATTTGACACCATTTATAAATATACATCAGATCGTCATTATCTCTTTAATCACAATAGCCACATATATATCAGCAACAATTATACCTTCATGGAGGGCTGCAACGACTGAACCAGATATAGTTATGAAAAGATAAGGGTTCAATAGATGACAATAATAAAGACAGAAAACCTGACAAAATATTACAACAAGGGAAGACCTGATGAAATACTGGCAATAAATAATGTCTCTTTAGAGATTGAGCAGGGAGATTTTGCTGTATTTAAAGGACCGAGTGGTTCCGGAAAGACAACAATCCTTTCTATTATAGGATGTATGAGCAGACCACATAGTGGAGCGGTGATAATAAAAGATAAGAATGTATCCCATCTTCCAGAAAGGTTCATGTCAGAATTCAGGAGAAAGACCTTTGGCTTCATCTTTCAGCAATTTCATTTAATAAAAGGGCTTTCGGCAATACAAAATGTTATGCTTCCTCTTCTATGTCAGGATATCAGTCCATCAATTATTCGCAAAAAGGCAGAAGATATACTAATAAGCCTTGATATGGGCAGCAGGATAGAATCTCCGATAGAGGACCTCTCTGCTGGGCAACAGCAGAGAACTGCAATCGCAAGGGCACTTATTAATGAACCTGAAGTCATAGTTGCTGATGAACCGACCGCACACCTTGACACCATGATGTCAGAAGAATTTCTCTCCATAATGAGAAACCTACAAAAAAGTGGCAAGACAATAGTTATTGCAACCCATGACCCTCTCGTTTATGAAAAGGACTATGTGTCGAAGACTTTTGAGATGAGGGATGGTAAGGTAATAATAAAGAGATGATACTGCATCCCGGCTCAATTGTATTGATAACAATCTCAGGGATATCCCTGCTCCTTTTATCTTATGCCTCAATTCTCGGGATAAAGATATTAAACAGGTGGGATATAAACAGCAATTCCGAGGAACAGTTTATGCTCGAGAGACATACATATTTAGTATCTACAATTGTTCAATACCTCCTGTCATTGGAGATAGTATCTTTATTTATCTTTATATATGTAGCAGAAGATATACACGGTTTATTAGTTGGGGCAATGTGCGCCACAGGCTCTCTAAATGCTAATAGATACGGATTTCCACTTTTGTTTGTAAAGATATTACTTTTTTTCTTATCAGCATCATGGGTTGCAATAAACTATCTGGACAACAAGGCAGAGGATTATCCATTAATTAAACAAAAATACAGATTAATTATTATACTTTCCATTGCATTCCTGGCAGAGTTCATGCTCCAATTCAGTTATTTTAAAAACATACAGCCTGATGTCATAACATCCTGCTGTGGCGTCATATTCAGTGAGGGAAAAGGCATCAAAAGCTCTATTGACAGACTTCATTTATCACCGGTAATTTTCTTTTCATTCCTTCCTGTAATAACCATAATCGGCTTGATAGCCCATAAGACATTGGGAAGGCTCTTAATTTACACATTTTCGGCATCCTCTGTTTTATCTTTTATAATATCTATTTTATCTATTGTATCTTTCGTATCAGCATATTTTTATCAGATACCAACCCACAACTGCCCATTCTGCATCTTAAAAAGGCAGTACAATTATGCTGGCTATCCACTCTATATTTCTCTCTTTGCAGGCACCCTTTTTGGGATATTAACCGGTATTTCAGAGCCCTTAAAAGGGTTCAAATCACTTTCAGAAATAGTCACCAGAACTCAGAAAAAGTGGATATTATACAGCATTCTCTGCTTTACTATTTTTTATATACTCTCAGCCTTATCAATAATACTTTCCCCATTAAAGATTATTAGATGATATGAGGGCTTTATACCAGAAGGAGTATAATTATTGTGAAGTCTGGTTCATTTAAGTTAAATTATTAATATTATGAAACTGCTTCTTGTCTCTCCACCATTTGGAGAAAAGGGTCAAAAATCAAAAGGTCTTCCAATAGCACCTCCTGTGCTTGAGTATCTTGCTGGACTAACTTATCAGGTCAGGCAGGACATTGAGGTCAAACTCATTGATGCAAATAAAGAGGAATTTAATCCTGAAAAAGTAGAGGCAGATTTAGTAGGCTTTACTGTACTGACTCCACAGGCACCATGGGTTTACAGGATGTCGGATCGTTTAAGGAGTTCAGGTAAAAAGGTCATCTTAGGGGGCATCCATGTCACTGCACTGCCTGAGGAGGCAAGACCTCATGCTGACTCAATCATTCTTGGAGAGGCAGAGCAGATATGGGAAGAACTCCTTGAAGACGCTGAAAGGGGCAGGCTGAAGCCATTTTATAAGGGTGAATTTTCTGACCTCTCAAACCTCCCGAAACCTGTTACTGACTTATGGAATACAAAGTATGTATATGGTTATTTTCAGACATCAAGGGGTTGTCCATTCAGCTGCACATTTTGTTCTGTACATAAGTTTTTTGGTGGAAAAACGAGGATGAGACCAATAAAAGATGTTGTTGAGGAAGTAGCATCAAGCAAAAGAAGGCTATTCTGGGGAATAGACGACAATATCTGGGGAGTAAATATTAAGAGGTCGATAGAGCTTTACAGAGAAATGGGTGAGAACATAAAAGGCAAGTGGTGGTTTGGCTCAGGGGATCTCAATTCTGTCCAGCATCCTCGATCTGATGAGCTGCTAAAATATGCTCGAAAGGCTGGTCTGACAGCTGTCCTTGTTGGATGGGAATCCAACAATATCGGAAGCCTTGAAGAGTATAAGGCAGTTACAAAACAGGGAAGAAACAGGAGAGATGCTATAAAAAAAATTAGGGACAATGGTATTGATGTTATGTTATTTATAATGGTAGGCGGAAGACAGGACTTAAGGGAGGACTTTGATGGCATCCTAAGGCTCTGCAATGAGCTAAAAGTCGCTGCCCATCCTGTAATGACCACGCCATTTCCTGGGACAGAACTATACGAAAAATACAGGGAATATCTTATAAAAGGGCTTGATTGGGATAGTTTCGATGGAAACCATGCAGTCTTTGAACATCCATCAATGACTCCTGAAGAAAGAGAAGATGCCCTGATAAGGCTAAGGGCTGAGCTCTTTCCTGTTAGAGCCATAATAAGAAGGATACTCAAGATATCTTATAAGGGATTTCCTATGAGTCACATAACCTCATGGATGATACAGTATCCACAAGGTAGGGCATTTAAGGAATATGCAAAAAAGGCAAAATCAGGGGAGGTAAAATGAGCCAGACATTCGGTGTGTTAATAATGATGAATAACTACTTTCATGATGTGGCAACAGCCCTTTTGATGGCAAGTGGTATTGCATTGTGGATAATAGTAAGAAAGATTGGCGATACAGACAATAATGCTGTAATTGATTATTTTCTCAATATATTTAGCAGCATGACCCGACTTGCAAGGTTTGCCCTTATATGGATAATTGTTGGAGGGGTGCCGAGAACTATCTTTTATGTTGACTTTGAGTGGGCAAATGCGGTTGGGAAAAATCAGGTGCCAGCACTCATTATAAAGCATATATTAGCCTTTACATTCGTGGGTATTGGCGCACACATCTGGATAAGACTGAACAGAAAGGTCAGGAAACTCAAGGATAGCAGAAACGGGTGAGTCCTTACTCTTTTGGCAGAGCCATGTGTCTTATAATCTTCCCCGCAATGAGATAGATTACCATTTCGGCGATGTTTGTGGCGTGGTCTCCTATCCTTTCAAGATACTGAGCAACAAAGCTAACCTTCATAGCCCTTGATACAGTGTTAGGGTCTCTCACCATATAAGATATGAGTTCCTCAAATATTCCATATTTCAGGTCATCAACCTCATCATCCCTCATTATGACATCCATTGCGAGCCTTCTGTCCCTTCGGACAAATGCATCAAGCGCATCCCTTGTCATTCCCTGAACTATCTGGCTCATGTGTGGAATGTCTATATATGGTTTAAGGATAGGTTCCCTGTTTAACTCCAGTGCCCTCTCTGCTATATTAACTGCATAATCCCCCATTCTTTCGAGATCAGTGGTTATCTTCATAGCAGTCGTAATAAACCTCAAATCCCCTGCCATTGGCTGCATCAATGCTATCAGCCTTATACACTCTTCATCTATCTGCACATCAAGACTGTTTATCTGGTGATCCTTTTCTATTACAACCTTAGCAAGTTCATCGTTTCTTTCCACAAGAGACTTGACAGACTCCTTAATAGAACCTTCTACCAATGCCCCCATTTTAAGAATCATTTCTTTCAGATGCATCAACTCTTCATCAAATCTTGTCATTATCCAAACCTCCCAGTAATATAATCCTCTGTGAGCTTTTCAGATGGGGCTGTGAATATCTTATCCGTATTATCAAACTCTATCAATTCACCGAGCATCATGAATCCTGTCCTGTCAGATATTCTTGCAGCCTGTTGCATGTTATGAGTTACTATCAATATAGTAACCCTTTTCTTTAGTTCTGCCACAAGCTCCTCTATCCTTGCTGTAGCAATGGGGTCAAGGGCAGAGGTGGGTTCGTCAAATAAAAGTATCTCAGGGTCTGTAGCAAGTGCCCTTGCAATGCAGAGCCTCTGCTGCTGACCTCCTGACAGGTCAAATGCAGAGCCATTTAGTCTATCTTTTACCTCGTCCCACAATGCAGCGCCTCTTAATGATTTTTCTACCTTTTCATCAAGTATCTGTCTTTTGTTGACCCCCCTGACCCTTAAACCATATGCCACATTTTCGTATATGGACTTTGGAAATGGATTCGGTTTTTGAAATACCATGCTTATTCTCATCCTGACCTCAATGGGGTCGACATCTGAAGATATGATATTAAGATTCTCAGGATAAAGCATTATTTCTCCTTCATACCTGTTATGGGGATAAAGGTCATGCATCCTGTTAAAGCATCTGAGAAATGTTGTCTTGCCGCATCCTGATGGACCTATGAGGGCAGTAACCTTATTCATCTCTATAGGCATATTAACATTTTTGAGGGCATGAACATTTCCGTAATAAAAATTTAGATTCTTAGATTCTGCCTTCAATTGCATTTTTTTCTCCTGATTCACTCCTTAAATCTGCATAATGAGTCTTTACCACTTTATCTTCTTTCTAAATCTATACCTAATATAAATTGCGATACCATTCATAATCAATGTCATAATCAAAAGGACTATGCCAGCAGCCGCAGCATTTAAATGAAATCCCTTTTGAGGCCTCGATACCCAGTTGAACACCTGAATCGGCATCACCGTAAAAGGGTCTGACAGCCATTTAAATGATATAAAAGGAAAATCAGATGTAATTGGGGAGTCAGGCAGAAAGGCAATAAATGTCAGGGCACCTATTGTTATTAATGGCGCGGTCTCTCCAATTGCCCTCGAAAGCCCTATAATTATGCCTGTAAGAATACCACCCAATGAATAAGGGATTATGTGATGTTTTACTGTCTGCCATTTTGTTGCACCGAGTGCATACGAAGCCTCCCTTATAGAACCCGGTATAGCCCTTATAGACTCCCTTGTAGCCATAATCACAATCGGAAGTATTAACAGGGCGAGTGCGAGTCCACCAGTCAGGATACTTTCACCAAATTTAAAGAAATAGACGAACAATCCAAGGGCTAATAGACCATAAATAATTGAAGGCACTCCTGCAAGATTTGAGACATTTATCTCTATAATATCGGTAATCCAGTTTTTTCTTGCATACTCCTCAAGGTATATACCTGCAGCAACACCGAGGGGTATGGCAGTCATCGCAGTAACGACCATAACAAGGACTGTTCCGACCCATGCAGAGAGTATCCCTGCCTCCTCTGGAAATCTTGAGGGAAAGGATGTAAAGAATTTATAACCGAGCCTTGGTGAGCCATCAATAAATAAATCTATAAACAGTGTAAACAATAGGGCAAGACCTATCAGGGATGAAACGAGCCCAATTATAGCAAATATGTGATCCCAATACTTTGATATCCTTATTCGTTTTTTGATGTCTGTATTCTCAATACCCTGTTCTTTGTTCATAATCTCAGTATCTCTCCCTTATCTTTGATCTTAAGAAAAAGCCAAAGATATTGAAAAACAATGTCATAAAAAAAAGGGCAATCCCTGCAGCAAATATAGTCTTATATTCAAGGGTGCCGTGAGGAACATCACCAAGGCTAACCTGAACTATGTATGATGTAAATGTCTGGACAGGCTCTAATGGATTATATGTGAAATTCGGCATCATACCTGCAGCAATCGCAACTACCATTGTCTCTCCTATTGCCCTCGATACACCCATTATAAAGGCCGCTGCAATACCAGAAAATGCAGCTGGAATAACGACCTTAAAGGCTGTCTGTAGCCTTGTAGCCCCCATTGCATAAGAACCCTCCCTTATGTGCATGGGGACCGCCTTCATTGCATCCTCGCTAACTGATGTCACATAAGGTATTATCATAATTCCCATTATTATGCCAGGGCTCAATGCATTAAAGCCCGAGAGGTCTGGAATAAACCTTTGCAGGATAGGGGTCAAAAACAATAGCGCAAAATAGCCATATACAACAGTTGGGACTGCAGCTAACAGTTCTAATATTGGTTTTATAATTTCTCTAAGCTTATGGGGGGCATATTCACTCATATATATAGCTGTAATAAGCCCGATTGGCAGTGCAAGCGAAATTGCTATTATTGTTGTCAGGAGTGTCCCTGCCACAAGGGGAAGGACACCAAACTTGGGCTCTGCAAAAAGTGGAGTCCACTGGGTTCCTGTCAGAAATTCCAGAATGGAAACCTCTTTGAAAAATCCGTATGACTCATAAAATAAGACAGCGACAATACTCAGTGTGATAAAGACAGATGAGAGAGCAGACAAAAAAAGACCTGCCTCTATAAGAATCTCTCTTGGTCTGAATTTTTTCATAATGGAAGTTAATTATATTTTCATTTTGTTACATAAATATTACATGAATGTTACGGTTATGTTACAAAAAAAGGGCTTGCAAGTTTTGCAAGCCCCTCTTTCTCGCAATCCTTAATTCTTTGCCTCTCTTGCAAGAAGCTCTTCAATCGTAAGACCGACCTCTGCCTCTCCTTCAAACATAGAGCCTGTCTTGCCCTTTGCAAATCTCTCCTCAGCAAGCTTATAAGCCTTTGCAGGAAGCGGAATGTATCTCACCTGCTTTATTAGTGTCGGGGCATTCTTCAGATAAAATTGAACAAATTCCTTTACTTCTGGCTTATCCAGAGACTTTTTGTTTATATAAATGAATAATGGCCTCGAAAGAGGATGGTAGGAGCCATCCATAACCGTCTTTTCTGAAGGAAGCACCTCTTTGCCTGTTTTTGGATTAACTATCGGAACGAGTTTTAATTTGTCCCTGTTTTCTTCATAGTATGCAAGACCAAAATATCCGATAGCGTTTTTGTCTCCTGATATGCCCTGAACAAGCACATTATCATCCTCACTCGCTGTATAATCTCCCCTCGAAGCCTTAGCCTTACCAACAATAGCCTCTGTAAAGTAATCGAATGTTCCTGAATCAACACCAGGACCAAAGAGCTTCAGAGGTGCATCAGGCCATTCAGGCCTTACCTGGTTCCATTTTGTAATCTTACCCATTGCCTCTGGTTCCCACATCTTTTTGAGGTCATCTACTGTAAAGGATTTAACCCATGTATTTTTTGGATTAACCATAACAGCGAGTCCATCATAAGAAATAGGAAGTTCTATAAATTCAATACCTGCCTTTTTGCATTCATCTATCTCTTTTTTGACTATAGGTCTTGAGGCATTGGATATATCTGTCTCACCCCTGCAGAATTTCTTGAATCCCCCACCTGTCCCAGAAATACCAACCGTGACCTTGACTTCCTTCTTTTTTAGCTTCTGGAACTCTTCAGAAACAGCCTCAGTTATAGGATAGACAGTACTTGAACCATCGATCTTTACGATCTTTTCTGCAGCCATCAATGGCATCGCAAAAACGATTGATACAAACATAACCATCACAAGACTCAAAAACACCTTTTTCGACATCTTTGTTCCTCCTTTTTAATTAAAAATTCGACTAATTTGTTTGAACTATTTAAAACCTTTTAAATATTTTATCACCCCCTTCTTAAATAGGGAATTTCTAAACACAAAAATTTAGTCTTTTCTAATATACTAAAAAAGGGTTACCTTCATATTAAGGGAATGTTAAATTTATGTTACAAGATTTCTTCAAAGGTTTTATTTTACTACAGAGGCAACTTTTTCAATTCAATGATGTCTAAATAAAAAGGACATTTTTTATAGTCAGTGCTTTTGCAGTAATTCCTGATTTGAAATCTACTCGGGATGTAATACTTCTCACATGCCTTGCAGGTTAGCTGCAACCACTTAACGAGAAGAGGGCATTTTGTTCTGTATTTTTTAATATTAACCTCCTATTATTTTTTGCACATCTTCGCTTGATGCAATTTCATCAAGATATTTTATTATATTTATCTTTTCTGGCTCGTATAATATAACTATATGTCCTGATAAAGGATTAGGCCTTATATCCCTTATTCCATTATGATTTGATATAAAAGAAAACCGTTCTGACAAATGTAGAATCGCGGATATCGAAAGCCTTCTAAGGGCCGGTACTTCAATCTTGATTCGACCAGGAATATGATGGACGATTTTATATGTTATCATTGCATCTTCTCCAATTTTTTCAATTAAAACACACCAATATTACAACAATATTAATATCAAGTTAAATTTAAGTGAAATGCACTCATCCAGATATAAAAAGTTTTAGGCAAGTAATGAAAGAAAGGATTGACACCTCAACCATACAAAACTAATATTATCTTATAATCTTATAAAAAATAAAAAACAGGAGGATATTAATGGCACTTTTTGAAAATGGTGTAAAGGGAAATATTTTAAGCGGGCTTGCCATAGGCATTGGTGCTGCGGTTCTGGCGCCAGTCGTAATACCAGTAGTAGCCAGTGTTATGAAACCTCTTGCAAAGGCTGCAATAAAGAGTGGGTTCGTGCTTTATGAAAAGGGAAGGGAGACATTTGCAGAGGTTACTGAAATGGTTGAAGATATAGTTGCTGAGGCAAAGGCCGAAATGGCAGAGGCGCATAAAGAAGAGGCTTCCGCAGGAATATCTGGAGGAGAGACAGGTGCCTGATTTTCCAGATGCCTTTTTAAGCCATAAGATTTCGGGCAGGTCACGATTGAAGATACCTTCGAGGAAAGGCGATCTTCATTATTTTGAGACATTGAAAGATCAGTTGTCTAAATGTGGGGATATCGAAAAAATAGATGTCAATCCAGTATCAGGAAGTGTTGTCGTTTATACACCTGACATCGAAAAAATAGCAGAATATGCACGGAACAGAAAGATCTTTGATCTCAAAAACAACGGTCATAATAAGTCAGATTTGCACTCTTCAGTATCAAATGCCTTTAAGGCTGTTAATGGAAAAATTAGGAGTCTAACGGGTGGTGACATGGATCTTGCCGATACGGTATTTCTGGCACTTTTAGGTCTTGGTATTTATCAGATAAGCAGGGGTAATTTTACAGCACCTGCATGGTACACTGCCTTCTGGTATGCATTTAATATCTTTTTAAAGTCCAAGAATAAGGGCATGGAATGATGTAACAGAAAATTAACCTGAGTTTAAAGATTCTGTAAAGAGAAACATGCAAACTATTTTGTGAATATTATTTGACAAATGAGTCCTGTATTAAACAGGACAGAAAGGGGGTTAAGATGTCGAACGAAACAGTAGCAGAAGGCACAGGTGAGGGCATAGGAAGGGCAGGAACAGCAGTAAAAGAGGGTGTTATAAGCAGTCTTAAGGGTATAAATGAAATTGAGGCAGAGATAGTAAGCCTCGTGAAAAATACTGTCTCCAACACCCTCAGGGCAACTGGTTCAATAGCAAGCGAAAGTGTCAGTATTACGAAGGATGTGGTGAAGGGCGCAATTCAGGCTACAGAGGAGGTTGGCACGGGTCTTATCCTCAGTACGAAGAGCGTGGCAAAGGGCATTGTAATGGGTGTAGCAGATGTTGGAGGCGATGTTGTCTCCGCATCTGGACAGACTGTAAGGGGTGCTGTTAAGGGTGCTGCAGAGATTGGAGCAGATGTAGCCCTTGTTGCAAGAAGGGCTGTGGATGGCGTTATTGAGGCAACAAAAGAGATAGGTGGTAATGTAGAGGAAGTAGCTAAGGTCGCCGTTGGCGGCGCCATAGAGACAGCAAGCACCATAGGAAATACAGCTTTAAGGGCTGTTAAAGATATGCTTGTGGGAGTTGTTGAGGGCGTGAAAGAAGTTGCAGGTGCCGCACTTCCAAGGCCAAAATCAACCACTTCAGAAACTACATCTCCTTCGACCCCAGAAATAACCACAACACCTGAGATTACAACACGAGGCAGAGGGAAAAGGGGAGAGTAACAGGGTGTGGTTCAGGTAATACATGCCTCTGTAAAAGGTAGGGCGCGCTATAAAATCAAGGGACTCCATCGATCGGAGTCCCTTAAAAGACATCTCGAATCCAGACTATCAGAAAGAGATGGGATAAGCAGTTTTTCGGTAAATACAATTACAGGTAATGTCCTTGTATTTTTCAATTCGAATAATAATGTCCACACTGTAGCATCAATGCTCAAAAACATTGTCATTGAATATGGCAATAAAAAAACTGTTTATCAGGGAACGATTTTTAGAGATAATGCAATTAAAGCAGAACGGTATAATCAATCCACATGGCAAAAGATTGCTTCGCCACTGGGTCGCCCTGATAGCATCAAAAAAGACATTATCAGTAGAAGGAGGCTTAGAAGGGCTGTTATCTATGCCGAGGAACAAACTACCAAACCATGGCACCTTCTTGAATCAGAAGAAGTCCTGTCTTTTTTTGGTGTAAAAAAAAATCATGGATTATCACATGAAGAAGCAAATGCAAATCTCAAAAAATACGGACTCAATGTCCTTCCTGAGTCGGTTCCTCGTTCAGGGCTGAGCATCTTTATTGATCAACTTAGGTCTCTTCCGGTTGCCCTTCTTGGTGCTGCTGCAGGTATTTCTATTATTACAGGGGGGCTTGCAGATGCATTTATTATATTAGCCGTATTAACTATAAATGCGGCTATTGGCTATCTTACAGAAAGTCAGTCAGACAAGACCATTCATTCATTAAAGAGCCTTGTGAGGCCATCTACCCTTGTTATAAGGGACGGCGGTATGAAGGAAATCGGGGTAGAGCATGTTGTCCCTGGCGATATTCTTGTCCTCAGACCAGGAAGCTATGTTGCAGCAGATTCAAGGCTTATAGATGCTCACCATTTGAGTATTGATGAATCTGCACTTACAGGAGAGAGCATGCCGGTAGTAAAAAGTGCGAAAGCACTTAAGCTCGTAGGTGCAGTTGATATTCCTCTTGCAGACAGGATAAACATGGTCTATATGGGAACACTCGTTACAGGAGGACAGGGAATTGCTGTGGTTGTTGCAACAGGGAAATTCACGGAGATAGGAAAGATACAGGCACTCGTCGGAGAGGCAAGACATCCTGAGACCCCGATGGAGCGACAGTTAAACAGGATGGGGAGCCAGCTGGTATTGATAGGTGGTGCTGTGTGCGGCATAGTTTTCTTAATAGGACTTATTCGTGGATATGGATTTCTGCAGATGCTCAAGACATCCATATCTCTTGCTGTTGCTGCTGTTCCAGAGGGGCTTCCAACAGTAGCAACAACAACCCTTGCCCTTGGTATAAGAAATATGAGAAGGCACAATGTCCTTATCAGACATCTCGATGCAGTCGAAACACTCGGTTCTGTTCAGACAATATGCCTTGATAAGACAGGTACACTCACACTGAATAAAATGTCAGTAGTCAATGTCCATACCGGCATGAGAAGACTGGAAGTGCATGAAGGTAAATTTTTTATGCTGGAAAATAACAGCGAGACAATACAGGAAAGACCGTTATATAAAAATGAATGTATAAGCCCATATTTCTGTGACGAACTCCTCAGGCTTATTCACATATGCGTACTCTGTAATGAAAGCGTGGTCAATAAAGATGGAGATGGCTATATTGTCAATGGCTCCCCCACAGAAAATGCCCTTATTTATATAGCAATAAGCTCTAAAGTTGATATATTGATGCTAAGAGAGAAATTCCCGCTTTTAAAAATAATGCACCGCGCTGAAAACCGTAACTACATGGCTACTATTCATGGCATTAAGATTTATGGTGCAAGGAACTATCATGGTAAGATTATTGCCGTAAAAGGAAGCCCACCTGAGGTCCTGTCCATGTGTACCTTTTATATGAAAGACGGGAAAAAGCTCCCCCTTACAGAAGAGCAACGAATGGCAATAGAGATAGAAAACGAAAGAATGGCAGGCAGGGCACTGAGGGTGCTCGGTGTTGCTTATGCATTTATAGATGAAGGCACAGAAGAATCAGAAACTTTTGAACCTCTAAGCATCTTATCCTCGAATAACTTGATCTGGCTCGGACTTGTTGGAATGGCAGACCCAGTAAGGGATGGAGTGAAGAAATTAATATCGGCATTTCATAGTGCTGGTATAGACACTATTATGATAACAGGCGACCAGAGCCCAACGGCATTTGCTATAGGAAAGGAATTGAATCTATCTAAAGGAGAGCAATTACAAATCCTCGACTCCACTCACCTTTCAGGTGTAGAGCCAGATGTTATGAAGGCACTGTGCGAAAGGGTCCATGTGTTTTCGAGGGTCAGCCCTGCGCATAAGCTCCAGATAGTTCAGGCACTACAGAATGCGGGAAAGGTTGTCGCTATGACAGGAGATGGTATCAATGATGCCCCCGCCCTTAAGGCAGCTAATATTGGAGTTTCCATGGGACATACAGGGACAGATGTTGCCCGTGAGGTTGCAGATGTTGTGCTGGAGGATGACAATATGGAAACGATGATTATTGCTATAAGTGAGGGCAGAACTATATACAACAATATCAGGAAATCTGTGCACTTCCTACTCTCCACTAATCTGAGTGAGATAATGGTCATGTTTGCAGCAATCGCAGGAGGTCTTGGTCAACCCCTTAATGCAGTGCAGCTTTTATGGATTAACCTTATGTCAGACATTGCACCCGGGCTTGCACTTGCACTTGAACCTCCTGAGCCTGATATCCTGAGTCGTCCTCCGAGAGACCCAGATGAACCTATAATAAAATCCTCTGACTTTAAGAGGATAACATTTGAGTCAGCAGTTCTCTCAGCAGGTGCCCTCAGTGCCTATGGTTATGGTATTGCGAGATATGGGATGGGACCTCAAGCAGGCACAATGGCATTTATGAGCCTCACAGCAGGACAACTACTTCATTCAATAAGCTGTCGCTCAGAGAAACATTCTATCTTTGATAAAGAAAAATTACCTCCAAACAGATATTTAAATTTAGCCCTCGGAGTCTCCTTTGCTTTACAGGTATTGTCAATGACATTACCCGGATTAAGGAGACTCTTAGGGATTACTCCCATAAATGTGATTGACGGTATAGTGATTGGTGGTAGTTCATTAGTGCCATTACTGGTGAACGAAAGCACGAAGAAATGAGGTGAAAAATGAAAAAGGACTTTATATTCACATCTGAATCTGTTACAGAGGGACACCCTGACAAACTCTGTGACCAGATAAGTGATGCCATAGTGGATCATTTTTTACAGCAGGATCAGTACTCAAGGATAAGGGCAGAGTGTGCAGTCTTTACAAACATTGTCTTTATAGCAGCAAGATTTGAATCAAGTGCTTCTGTGGATTTTCCAAATATAGCCCGACAGGTCATCAGCCAGATTGGATATACAGGAAGCACTTTTAATGCAAAGACATGCAGTATTCTCACAGGACTCAAGGAAACGAGGCATGACCGCACAAGTTTTTTTGATGAGAAAAACCTCTCTGAAGAGGAGATCGAAAACATACCTGTTCATGACCAGGCAACTGTCTTTGGATTTGCATGCAATCAAACCTCCTCATACATGCCTATGCCTGTGTGGCTTGCACATAAGCTCGCAAGGCGTCTTGCATCTGTCAGGTTTCAGCACATTGTACCTTATCTTGAGCCAGACGGAAAAACACAGGTTGGTGTTGAATATAGAGATGGAAAACCTCATCGCATACACTCAATAACAATAATTGCAAGTCAGGATAAGGATGTATCTATCGGTGGTCCTGATTTAAAGAGGCTTTATGATGACATGCTTGTGCATGTAATAGAACCGGTATTTCTTGATGAACAGATAAAGCCTGACACCAAAACCCGGATATTTGTTAATCCAGATGGTCCTGTCATTACAGGAGGACCATCGATTCATTCAGGACTTACAGGCAGGAAAAATGCAGTTGATACTTATGGAGAATATGCAAGACACAGCGGCTCAGCACTCAGCGGAAAAGACCCTTTGAGGATTGACAGGATAGGCGCCTATGCAGCCAGATATGCTGCTAAGAATGTGGTTGCTGCTGGCTTAGCTGAGGAATGTGAGATTCAACTAAGCTACACTATCGGATTTGCAGGACCTGTTAGTATTCAGGTAGAGACCTTTGGCACAGGCAGGATTGCTGATGAGAAGATAGTCATGCTTATCAAGAGACACTTTGATTTCCGTCTTGCCGGGATAGTCAAGCAGTTTCATTTAAGAAAACTCCCTTCACTAATCAAGGGGGGTTTTTACAGGAAACTTGCTACCTATGGTCATATCGGAAGAATGGATATAGGTCTTCCATGGGAGGTGCTCGATAAAGCTGAAATGCTCAGGCAAGAGGCGGCATAAATGACCGATTATCAAATGAAGATCGAAAATATTGGTTCAGCCCAATTGGAGGATATTCAATTACAGAGCATAAAAGGGAAAAGCTTTATATGGATAAACATTGATAATCCATCGCCATCAATATTGAATTCCCTGTTGCAGATGTACCATTTTCACCACCTTGATGTTGAGGATTGCATATCAAAGACACAACTACCAAAGATAGATGAATATAAAGACTATCTCTTTATAATTCTGCATTTCCCGAGGTATCTAAAAGAAAAGAGATTTTCTATTCCTTCACAGATTGGGATATTTTTGGGTAGGGATTTCTTAGTCACTGTCCATTCAGGTGAATTAAAACCGATAAACAAAATCTTTCAAAAATGCAAAGAGGATGAAGATGCACTCGAAGAATACATGGGAATTTCATCTACATTTCTGCTTTATGAGATAATCCATGCCCTCATCGAAAATATCATGCTCATGCTCCGTAAGGTAATAGCCGAAATTGAAGGGATAGAGGATAAGGTCTTTGATGAAAAGGTGGACGCTGTCAGGGAAATTACAGAACTGAGGCGTAATATAGCAAACATAAGAAGGACTGTCTTCTCACTTAGAGGTGTTATCCATGAACTCGAAAAAAAGATAAATAAATTTTCAGACAGAGACATGAGTATTTATTTTAGTGACCTTTCGGACTATATTGACAAGGTATGGTCAATCCTTGATGAATGCAAGGAGACTATAGAAATCTACAAAGATACAGATTTCATTATCAGTTCTGACAGGACTAACAAAATACTCGCAATATTAACGATACTTTTTACATTTTCGATCCCTGTAACGGTCATAGGGACATTGTATGGTATGAATGTAAATATCCCGGGAGGAACGGATAGTCCATGGACATTTCTTGGGAGGTATACAACATTCTGGCTAATTGTTATTGTCTCGATTCTGCCTGCATTTTTTATGTACATCATATTCAGGAGGCTGAGATGGATGTAGCAGAAAGAACAAAAGAGAATGCTGGTCAATTTGCTATTCTATACGATGACGAGACCGAGAAAAAACTTCACAAAAATGCGATCGAGATGCTCGCCATGCGTATTGGAGTGCCTATCGATGATGTCGAAAGAGTCTATGAGATAGTGCTCAAGAGGTTTAAAAAGAGGGCAAGGATAAAAGACTTTTTGCCAGTACTCGTAAGCAGAAGGGTCGAGTATCTGATTTCTGTACGCAGAAACAGAGGTATATTATAGAATTTTATATAAGTATAGTCAGGAAATGAAAGTGGAGTTCCTTCCAGTGCCATCCCAGCAAATGTGCTGAAAAGAGACTTTCCGATCAGGTCTCCTGCCTTTTTTGCAGTCGTGTGTATGTACTCATCATTGTTTACAGCCCTTGATGCATCAAAATATCCCTTTCTTTCAAGCAGTTTTACAATATCTGTATGCTTGATAACCTTTGTATTGTAATATATAAGGAGGCTCCCTGTAGTGGGATTTATATCAACAGTGGCAATACCATGCATAGTACTTAAAACCTTTCTTAATTCATCAACTGCAGTAGAGTTTCTTTTAATAACTGGACTCTTTACCCTCAATCTACCTGGTACATTATGAATGTAATAGCTCATTCTGCTCCTCCATCTGTCACAAAGGGTTCAGTATCCCATTTGTGAAATCTCTTTTGATTATCTATAATTTCTTCCTTTATCCTAAATACCCTGAATGTCTTGCATTCAGGATATTTTGAGCACCTGAATCTAAAAGTTTCACCTTCAATTTTATATAGGTGCATGTTTTTGCCACACTTGTGGCACAATGGTTTTCCCTGTATTTCCTGCTTTTTTGAACCATCACTGAATTGCCTTCCACACATAAGACACAAGAATCTCTGTTTTCCTGTTTTTGTCTTTCCGTACCTGTATACAGCTTCTAAATTGCATAATGGACAACTCACTGAGGTTTCTGTTTTTATTGATGCCATGCTTAATTATATAAAGACAGAGGTTACACAATTATTAAATCAATATTAAATCTTTGTTACAATTCAATACTGTACACTCGAATCTTTATAGACTGCCATAAGCATGCGGACGGCTGTCAGATGAAGACACTGATGAAGGCATCTCCATAGAAAGCCTGCTAATAGCGGTTATTCTCAATTTATTGAAATAGATGTAACATGCCTCAAAGCGTCTTTTTTCGTTGATGCAAAGCTTTATATTGGCATCATCAATGTATTTTATAAGATTATTTTCCGCAATGCATAATGCTGCATCACACCTTGCACCCTCGCTACTTCCTTTTAAATGTGGACACTTAAACACAATTGCCCTGAACATAATCCCTCCTTTGAGGGACTCTGTCCCTCAAACTTCCTAAAAAATTTAACCTTAGTTTTTATCAGGGTTTTAAAGGGACGAAGTCCCTATTTTGTTAAACAATCCTCTCTCCAGAGGCAATTTATCTCTCCGCATGCGTTGGATTTTATACTTCCAAAGCAATCTTGATTTCCCTCTGACTTCTGGATAACCCTTATTAAATCAGCTTTTTTAAAATTAACATTTTTTAAGCCTCTGCTTTTTGCAATAGCTTTGATTTCTTGTAGTTTCATTTAACCCTCCGTAAACAAACAAGATTCTCTATCAATTTAACAATAACATTGTTACAGAATTATTACAGGCAAATGAAGGTTATGTTACAGATGTGCATAATAAGCTACCCGCATATCTCAAGATAGCCCTTTTATAGAAGGTCTATCCCTTTATATAAATAGAAGCATTCAGGGATGTCCCGGAAAGGCTCTGCAGAAGCCTTGCGCCCTGCTCTGCCAGCCTTGACCTTACGCTGCTCTTTAAATTCAGGTAGCAGAAATTCTCTTCGTTGATAAAACAACTGATTAAATAAGAAAGGCCATTACTCATAGCATCAAGATATGGTGTGTCAATCTGGTTTATATCGCCTGTAAATACTATTTTTGTACCTTCTCCACATCTTGTAATAATAGTTTTTATATCGAGCGGTCGAAGATTTTGTGCTTCATCTACAATAAAATACCTTTTGGGGAGACTCCTGCCCCTAATATAAGTGAGCGCCTCTATATGCAATATCCCTGAATCAATGAGATATTGATAATTTTTATATTTTGATATTGCAGTATTATCTTTAAACTGACCTGTCGGAGTATTTACGATTACCTCGAGATTATCGAAGATAGGCTGCATCCATGGTGTGAGCTTTTCGTTGATATCGCCAGGCAGATAACCGAGGTCGTTGCCCATAGGCACTATAGGCCTTGCCACAAGCACCTGCTCATAAAGAGGAGACCTTTTAGTTGTTTGATGCAGACCTGCAGCAAGAGCCAACAATGTCTTGCCGGTTCCAGCGGTCCCAGTCAATGCCACCACCTCGATATCTGGATTTATTAAGGCATCAATCGCACACTCCTGCTCTATATTTTTTGGAGTAATATTTTCGAGGGATTTCCCCCTTTTTATTTTTGATTGCTTGTCTTTACCCTGAAGTCTATAAATATCCTCTCCAGCATATAAATATCGTACAGAACAAACACCATTCACATCATCATTATCATCCAAAATATTTCCAAATTTTCTGAATATTGCTGACTTGTCATTTTTATAATCCTCTGCATAAAGACCAAATGATTCAGCCTTTATTCTAACTGCTGTATCCTTTGAAATTAGAACAACAGGTCTGTATTTATTTTTATTAGTCCTTTCCATTATATGTAGAGCTGCCTTTATTATTGCATTGTCAGGCGTGTACATATCATTAAAAAAAGGCATATACTCTACAGTTATGATTCCTCCTGATGCAGTAGGCACACCAGTAGCAAGATTACCACTTTCCCTCAGAGAATCTATATTCTTTAATGCTTGCCTTGCTGAATGGGCTATCTCGTTTCTCCCTTTTTTTAATTTATCAAGCTCTTCGATTACAACCATGGGTATCACAACTTCATTATCTTCAAATTTGAAGATACTTTCAGGGTCATGAATTAACACATTTGTGTCAAGTACAAATGTTTTTCGCATTTTATCCTCCTGCAAAAAGTAATATTAATAATATTTTCGATCTATCTTTCAAGGATAAAGAGAGAAAAAGTTTTTTTGGTTTGTATGAAATTATTTTTTGCAAATGTAAGTGGCAGTTGAATACGGGATAATATTTAAGACATTCTTTCAATCTTACTTTTTGCCTCGATATCTTATTAAATATTATTAAACATTTTGTTAAAACATTATTAAATCCATGTTAAATTTATGCAAAAAAAAGCACCAGCAAGAATCTGGTGCCTTAAAATTAGGGGGGGGACTATTACGCAATTACGTTCTCGACCTCGGAATTACAGAAAAACTGTGAGATATAAATCCGGCAATTCTCCCAGTCACTGTTATCGCAACATTCCATGCACGCACACTCTATTACATAAGGTTCTATGCCAGCAATCTCACAAATATTATTTTTAAATTCAGGACACATTTTATCACCTCCTCAATAATTTTTTTGCCATAAATATCGGGCAGTCGTCATAATCCTCATTTTCACAGTATTTCGTTCGCATCCTTTCATCAATCACCAATGAAGAACAAGAGGCATTACATATATCTGTCCCAGCATCGCAGTATGGGCAGATGGTTTCAAGTGAAATTACATTGACTGCCATTGAATTCATTGCCATTCCTCCTTTTCTTTAAAGAATAACAAACGGATGTTACATGAGTATTAAGCCAGCGTTAAGATATTTTGAAACCGATCAACCAAGTATCTATCTCCAATGCATGATAACTAAAACTATTCCTATAGCCAGAACAACGGCAATAGCAATATCCTCAAACCTTTCTGAAATCTCTTTATTCATGTCTTGAAACCTCCTTTCTATCAGGAGAATATACGATTGCCAGCGTCCTTATGCCACCGATGACGAGTAAAAGCACTGCAAGGGAGGCTATTTCAAATGCGCCTATTTTATGCTGATATATGGCTATCATGATCTCCCTCAAAATGAATACTATGGACGCGTCGATAATGAATGTTATTTTGAGTCTATGTATTTCAAAGTACTCGATTATGCTTCTCAAGAGCTCCACAACAATGAACATAGACAGAATATTCGTCACCATTATATCGAATCCCCCTGCCACTGTCGGGCTTTTAAAAACGACTCTCAAATCTAATAATATCCTTGCAAAACCCATTATTAGTGCAAGAATTACAAGGGGTATCATCATCTTGATGATTATGTCTATGACTTTTTTAAAATATCTCATAATTTAATAATTATAAATACCAGATGTTAAATAATTAATAAATAGAGGTTAATTTTCGGTTTCAGATTTTTATTCGTCATGTGGCGAATTTCTAAAACAAGATTTGAATAAATCCGATTTAAGAGATCTTTACAGAGTTAATAAAAATATTTTTTTACCAAATCTGAGAGGAGGTCTCATAAATCAAAGACCTCCTCTCCAGTATCGGATCATTTTTTTAATTCACTCACCATTTGAAATGTTAGAACATATGAAAGGTTTTAGTACTATAACCCTTAATGGAGATTCTTTTGAAACACCTGCCATATCTGCCATTGCATGGAATATATGTGTATTGTCAATAATCCTTGTGCGGGGATACCATTTACCCTCATATTTCTTGAATTTTCCTTCCCCCTTTCCAATAGCATATAAAGTTACAAGCTCATTTGTGTGATTTGTGGTTTGATAAGTAACCTCTCCGCCAGGATAACTCCATGCATAATCCTCTCCGACCTGCTCTGGAAGATCGCCTACCCTCAATCTCGGATTATTTGTAAGCCTCATGTAACTGTTACCATGATCTGATGTAACGATTATAACGGTGTTGCTCCAATCTAAGTTGTCACCGGGCTGATTAACAAAATCCTTAGCCGCACTTACTGCATTATCTAAATCCCATACAGTTCCGACCATCCATCTGTAATTATTAGCATGGTTTGCCCAATCAATATCTCCCTGTTCAACCATTAAAAAGAAACCGTCTTCATCTTGGCTCAATACCTTGAGTGCTGCTATTGTTGCATCTTTAAGTGTAGGATTCTCTATCGTAGCTCTCACTATGAAAGGACTTCCTGGTGTATCAAGCGGCACAGGAGGTTCAAAATTACCATCGTTACCACCAAATAAGCCAAATAATTTTTTCCCTTGGCTCACAGCCAGCTCAGCTCCATTTATAATTGCTTCACCACCATCAACACCCGTCGTCCTCTCAACAAAAACATAATCAGATATCAGACCGTTTTTAAGATCATTGTAAAGCTCTTCGGACATAAACGTGTTATCCCATGAAGGATGTCCACCACCTATTACAACCTCTGGCTTTGTTTCCCTGATTATCTCATCTGCGATAGCATAATAATTATTGCGGCTCTTATTGTGGCTTACAAATGAAGCAGGTGTTGCATGTGAAAATGGCACTGTAGAGACAACCCCTATGGAATAACCCTTTTCTTCTCTCAGGATCTCTGCAATGGTCTTGAGTGAACCATCATCTCTTCTATTTCCACCCTCGCCCGGGTCTCCTGGTAGCCAGGCAATGTTTCCATCATCTGTCTTATAACCCGTTGATATTGCGGTTCCAGCAGATGCTGAATCCGTTGCTGGATACTTTGGTGTATCATCTGGCCATCTAATTAATTTTGTTAGAAAATAACTATCATCAATTGATTTATCCAATGGAAAAGGTTTTTTACCGCCTCTGCATGGATCATAACCGATTTTTGGTATTATATAATCTGGATCATAATATGGGTCTCTCAATGAATATGCGTATCTATCATATGTAGTTACATCCCATGTGCTAACGAATGTTTTATAAGGAAATTTATGGAAACTCAAATTGTAGTTCTTTCCATATAGATATCTACTTGTAGCGATCTCGTGCTCAAGTTGCATACCATCACCAATAAAAAGAATAATATGTTTTACATGGCCTGTTTCCTGTGCAAAAGAAACATGAGTAAACCCGTTCAGCACAATTGACACAACAAGAAAGATCACCGATATCATTCTTAATAAAGATACTTTTTTCATTTTTTTTACCTCCTTTGAAGTTATTTGGTTTCCTGCAAACATAGCTAATTTTTTTCATTATCCTCTCATAATATCACCCCCTTGCTTTTTATAGTTTAAGGCAAATAGTTTTCATGGATATGAAATGGATGTGAATTTTCTGTTACAAAATCATTTCGAAACTAAAATATAAAATCTACTTACCTGACTTAAGCCTTTCGGCAAAATAGGAAGGCAGGCCTTTTTCTATGATGGCAAGTGCTACTTTCTCAACATTATATGGGATTCTGATGAATTCAGTATTTACC
>FWWM01002690.1_pt1 | contig 46896 bp, 41 predicted proteins | sample 2228351 | NCBI WGS metagenome assembly FWWM01 (sample SAMEA103939774, study PRJEB20133) | metagenome
CCTAGAGTCTCATCAGCCATCTCACTGGCCTCCTACGCGCCATGATGTGGACCCAAGTATAGCATAATGTCGATTTTCCGGATAGGCTCTAAGAGCAGTTCGCCGCCCACGCTGTAGAAGACCGCCTTGGCGGTCTGGCTGGTGGGGATGCCCAGGTACTCGGCCACCGCTGCAATGGTGGGGCAATCGGGCGTGGCCACCTCCTCCAAAGGCAGCAGTGCCTCGCCACCACCCCCCGGCCCCTTGTTGGCGACGGCAGCCATCATGGTGGCGGCGTACCCGCAATTATCGCACAGGACCACGGGGTCGTCGCCCTCTGGGTGCAGAAGGACGAAGGCGCGACCATACTCATTCGGCAATCCGGCTCCGCCGTCCACGACCTTGGCGTCCACTCCACAGCGCCGCAGTAAATTGACATAAGCTTTGCCTGCCTGGTGGAGTTGAGCATCGAGATCAGCCTCGTCGGCGTGGAAACTGCACGCTTCCAGGCTGTGTGCCTGGCAGGTGTGGAGCACACCCTCTCGTCTGTCCAGTTGCTGGTGTTCTCTGGTGCGCACCTGGTAGAGCAGGCGAGGTAGTTGCCGGTAGGACTGGATTTCGCGCTGGGCCAGCAGGGTGAAGCTCTGTGAGAGATCAGGTTGGACGTCCGGCAGCCACATTTCCTGACCCCCCATGGCTTCCAGCTCTTCTCGAACTATGGCGATGATACGTTCCATGACCCGCCAGCCCAGAGGGAGGAAAGCGCACCGGCCGGGCGCCAGTTGGCGGGTCATGCCGGCGCGGTTCAGCAGGGCGTGGCTGAGGCCCTTGACGTTGCCTGGGGCCTCGCGCAGCGTGCGTCCAAACAGATGGCTCATGCGCATGGTTGTCTCCTTGTGGGAACTTGCTTCTACACGTCGTCTGTTAGCCAGGCGGTGAACTCGCTTGTTGGCGACCGCCGACCCCCCGTCCCCCTTGCGGGGGACAGCCACTCGTCCACGGGGGCAGGGGGCGGATGGCCGTCAGCGGTCATTATGGCAGGCAGCCGGTTTCCTGCAGGTACCGGACGCCGGCCTTTACCTCCTCCGGTGTGAAGTACCAGTCGAATTCGCAGGTCCGCACCGCCTCAGCCGGGATGTGCCGGCCAATGGCTGCAAAGTCCAGCTCGCCTATGCCAGCCACCAGGTGATCGCGCGAACCCACGATGTCGTGGAAGTGCACACCCACCATCCGCCGGCCGTAGCCGGCCGTAGGCGTCAAGCCAGGCCTCCAAGGGTTCCAGGCCCAGGTAGGCCAGGGCCTGGGCGTGACCCGTGTCGAACCAGAAACCCAGGTCGTTGAGCTGGGGCTCATCTCCACGTGTCCGGCGTGCAGGCACACCACCGGGGCGCCGGATCGAACCGCCGTGTCTATCGTCTGCCGGGTGGCCTGGACCGACCGCGCCCGCACCTCCTCGTCGAGGGAGGCCAGGTTGAGCGGGTGTGCCCCGGCCGGCCGAGGGCAGGGATCATGGACCGCTGCGATCTGCCAGTCGCCGGGCCGAAAGCCAGCGAACATCTCCAGCGGCAGGCTGTGGCTCAACTCGAATCCGGTGAAGCCCATCTCTTGTCCGGCAGCGAAGAAGTCCACCAGCCGGGCGTACCGGTTCTGCAGCCACATGGTCGAGAGGGCAGGCGGGTTCATGGGCCACCCCCCTGTCCGCCCAGCGCGCCCGTCAGCAACTCCTGTCCGGCCGGGCTCAGGGCAAAGTCCACCAGGGTTCGCACGTGGGCCGGCGGGTCCTGCCGGGTGATGAGGTGCACGGGCTGGAGCAGCGGGTAGCGGCCGGCCGCGATCGCGGCCGGCGATGGCTGGACCCCATCCAGCGCCACCGCTCGCACGGCCGGCGGCAGCATCCCCAGGGCAGCGTAGCCGATGGCGCCCGGCTCTTGGGCCACCAGCTCCACCACCCCCTGATGGTCGGCTGCCACCACTGCGGCCCGGGTGATGGGTGTGTCCCTGCCCGGGTTGTCTTCCGGGTGGCGCAACAGCAAGGTGGTGATGGCCAGCCAGGCCTCTGAGCCGGGCGGCCGGGTGACCACCACGATGGGGCCGGGCTCTCCGCCCACCGACGACCAGTCGAGGATCTCGCCGGCGAAGATGGCCCGCACCTGGGCCGAGGTGAGACTCTGGATGGGGTTGGCGCCATTGACGACGATGGCCAGGGCCATCTGACCGATGGTGGTGATCTCCAGGTCGGCAGGGGCCGAGGCGGTCAGCGGACCGGCCACCATGACCACATCCGAGGTTCCCAGGTCCAGCGTTTCCACGAGCTGATTGACCGGCAGGGTTTGGAGGTGCTTCACCAGCTCGCTGCCGGGCCAGCGGAAGGCATCCAGCAGGGCAGAGGCAGCCGGCCACAAGGTGCTGGAGGTGGTCACCCGCAGGTAGGCCGGGGCCGGCGATGGCGTGGGGCTCGGGTTAGGCTCGTAGGGGATCTCCGGCCCGCCAGGCCAGGGCTGGCAGGCTGTCAGGACCAGGGCCATGATGGCCGAGATGAGGACGACGGGGTGCCGGATGGGAGGCAGGCTCATCTTCACCGCAGCACACCGTACCCCAGGGCCAGCAAGCCCACCAGCCAGCAGTAGGCTGCGAAGACCCACAGGGAGCGCCGGCGCAGGTAGTCCAGCAGGAAACGGATGCACAGGTACCCCATGGCGGCGGCTGATGCGAAGCCGACCAGCAACGGTGCGATCCCGGTGCCGGAGTAGGCGCCGGTGGCCAGGCGCAAGGCCTGGAGCAGGCCGGCGCCGAAGATGATAGGCGTGGCCAGGAGGAACGAGAAGCGGGCGGCGGCATCCCTGGTCAGGCCACAGCCCAAGCCGGCGGCGATGGTGGCCCCGGAGCGCGATCCCCCTGGTGCGATGGCCAGGGCCTGCCCCAGTCCGATGAGCAGGGCGTCGGCCAGGCGGATGTCGGTGAGTTGTCGGGTGCGCCGGCCGATGACCTCGCTGAGAGCCAGGAGTGCGCCGGTGAGCAGGAGCAAGGTGGCTACCCACCGCGGCCGGCTGAACAGGGCGGTGAAAAAGTCCTCCAGGAGGAAGCCGGCCAGGACCCCCGGCAGCGTGCCGATGAGCAGCATCCACGCCACCCGGCGCAGCGGATCAGGGTTGATCGAACGCTCCCGCAAGCTGGCCCACCAGGCGCGGGCTAGCTGCCACAAGTCGTCACGGAAGTAGGTCACCACCGCCAGCAGGGTGCCCCAGTGGACCAGGGTGTCAAAAGGCAGGCCGGGCTCCGACCAGCCCAGCGCCCACGGCACCAGCACCAGGTGCGCCGAGCTGCTGATGGGCAGGAACTCGGTGGCTCCCTGGACGATTCCCAGGATGAGGGCTTGCAGAAGGTCCATGGGTATGATAGGTGCGTTGCACCTTGCGCTCGCTACGTCCTCTCTGTCGGGCTGAACAAGCGCTGGTACTCTTCCAGGGCGTAGCGGTCGGTCATACCAGCGATGTAATCGCAGATGATCCGGCTGGCCCGCAGGGGGAAGGGGTTAGTGCCCTCCTCGGCCAGCACCTGGGCCACCCGAGCGCGGGTTGACCCAGGGAGCTGTCGGTAGTCTTGCTCGAAGGCCTCGAACAACGCCTCGATCACCCGCTCGGCCTTGGTCTTCATGCGCACCACCCGCCAGTGATAGTAGAGGTGCTCGTACAGGAAGTCCTTGAGCTCCCTCAGCTTCGCGGTCATCTCGAGGGACAGGCTGACCAGGGGCGTGGGCCAGCGCCGCACGTCGTCGGGCGACTTGGGTGCGGCCTCTTTCAGGTTGCGGGCGGTGGTCACCACCAGGTCACTGACCAGCCGGTCAATCAGCGCGCGGATCACTCGGTGGCGCGTCAGCTCGGAGAAGGGCTCGCTGATCTCGGCCCGGATCTCCTGCCACAGGCTGATCCTTTGGAGCTCCGGCATCTCGGCGTCCAGCATCCCGGAGCGCAGGCCGTCATCCAGGTCGTGGGCGCTGTAGGCCAGCTCGTCGGCGAAGTTGACCACCTGGGCTTCCAGCGATGGGCGCAGGCCGGGCTCGAAGCGCTTCATCCACTCGGCGCCCACGATGTCGTACTCCGTCTCGTGCTTGACGATGCCCTCCCGGCTCTCCCAGGTGAGGTTGAGGCCGTCGAAGTGCGGCCAGCGTTTCTCCAGTTGCTCCACGATGCGCAGCGTCTGGACGGTGTGGTTGAATCCCTGGCCCTTTTCGGCCGGGATGCCCAAGCGGGCCATCCGGTCTCGCATGAGCCGGTCCAGCGTCTCCTCCCCGGCGTGGCCGAAGGGCGGGTGGCCCAGGTCATGTGCCAGGGTGATGGCCTCGGTGAGGTCCTCGTTGAGGCGCAGTGCCCGGGCGATGGTGCGCCCGATCTGGGCGGCCTCATTGGTGTGGGTGAGCCGGGTGCGGTAGTAGTCGCCTTCGTAGGTGATGAAGACCTGGGTTTTGTATTGCAGCCGGCGGAAGGCGGTGGTGTGGATGATGCGGTCGCGATCCTTCTGGAACTCGGTGCGGTAGGGGTGCGGCTTGCTGGGGTGGTCGCGGCCCCGGGACTCCGCGCTCCGGCAGGCGTACGGCGCCAGCCAGGCTCGCTCGAACTCCTCGATTTCCTCTCGCGTTCGGAACATCCCCACTTCCTGACAAGGTTGCGCCCTCCGTAGGCCGGGTTGACCCCGATGTGCGCCGGGATAATGCGTCATGAACCGGCCCCCAGGGGCCACATGTCCCGTCACACGGCGAGCGCCAAGCCACCTACCTGCCGTTCTCCTTAGAGCCCATCCGGAAAAAACCATGTGGGACAGCCTTTCCAGGCTGTCCGGGTAGGCTTGAAAGCCTGCCCTACCCTTTTTCGGACAGGTTCTTAGATGCGCAATTCCACCACATCCCCATCGTGCAGCACGTAGTTTCGGCTCACCATCTGACCGTCGAACTCCGTGCTGCCCCACACCCGGGCTGCCTTCAGGTACTTGAGAAAATCCTGATGCACCTCGCCTGCGAATTCCTCCACAGTGCTGCCCTTCTTCATCACGAAGGGCGCGCTGAAATCGGGTTCCCGACCCGGTGGCTTGGAGTAGATGCGGATGATCTCCAGCCGGTCGAAGACCATGCGCTTCATTTGCTCCAGGTTGTAGCCGGTGGCCGCCGAGACCGGCAGCATGGGCCACTCGTCATCAACCAGCTCGCAGCAAATCTGGTAGTACTCCTCGCAACTTTCGTCGTCGTACTTGTTGAGCAGCACTAACAGCGGTTTGAAGACGTAGCGCGGGTCATCCTGGGGGAAGCGCTCCCTGTGCTGCTCCGGCACGATGCGGTGCTCCTCCAGCAAAGCGATGCACTCCTCAAGCTGCCCCACCGGATCGGTCTGCAAGTCCACCACCAGCAGGATCATGTCCGCTCTGCGGATCATGTCCAGCAGTTCTGGCTCCACATAGCCCCTGTCCAGAGGCGGGGTGTCAATCAGTTGAATCTGGATGTTCTCCCAGGGCATCATGCCGGGGGTAGGCCTCCAGGTGGTGAACGGGGCCTTGGAGACCTCGGGGCTGGCGCTGGTCAGGGTCGCGACTAGGGCCGACTTGCCCACGTTCGTAGGCCCGATGACCACCACCTGACCCGCGCCCTCCCGGTCAATGTAGTAGGCCGACTCGCGCCTGGTGACGCCCTTCTTGGTTTTGGCGGCCGCGCGCAGTTTGGAGAGGCGCCGGCGCAGGTCAGCCCGCAGCTTGTCGGTGCCCTTGTGCTTGGGGATGGTGCTCAGGAACTCCTCAAGCCGGGCGATCTTCTCCGAGATGGTCTTGGCTTCGCGGTATCGCTTTTCGGCCTCAAGGGCTTCTGGCGGAAGGTTTACCGGCATATGTGTCTTGAGCCTAGCTGCCGTTCACTCTCGCACACGGCGCAATTCGATGGTAACCGTGTTCACCTTGTCCACACAATCCAACTCGACCACGTCCGAGTCACCCCAATCGGCGGGGAATCCGCCACCGAACTGCAGCATCGTGATGTACGGAAACGCGTCGTGGTACAGGAAGCCGCACAAGCCCCCGGCGTCGTAGGCGCTGAGCTCGATTTGATCACCCACGCGATGGCCTGCGCTGCACGTGCCCTTGACTCCCTTGATCGTGCCGATCACGCGATATCCGATTCTGGGTTTCTCGGTCATGAGTTGTCTCCTTCTGCCGGTGATGTGCCTATGCTTCGCCATCAAGTATACCAAAACACGCCCCTTCCCGCAAGACGGCTGCCGGCGCTGTACCCCTACACCCTCCCCTGACAGCCTCGGAACACTTGCCTCATCGGTGGACGGGCGCAAACAGTGAAGGGCGGCTTGCTCTTGAAGCCGCCCCTTCGTGCAACCTCAGAGTGCAGGGTGCATGGCGTCGCCATGACCTGGTGTGCTCACGGGCAACCCGCCTTCCAGACGGCCGGATTCGCGAGGTCGTGATACGGTAGGCCGGCGATCCTCAACGATAGCCAGGTGCGCCATGGGTTGGAGGGGCTGGGCGGCAGGTTGGGATTGCGTGGCAGACCCCAACCAGCATAATTCTCCGGGTGAGCCATGGCGTCGTCCTGGACGGTCACAGGAATCCGATCTGCTGTCTAGGGGCAAACGCCGCTGGGGCTGGGTGGTGGCATCTCCCGAGACAGGATGGCGAATACGCGGGCCGGGAAGCCGGAGCCGTTCAGGGGCTTGGACACAACCACGAAGACGAGGGCACCGGCTTCAGGCACCTTGTCCAGGTTGGTCAGCAACTCGATCTGGCGGTAATTGCCTCCACCCGGGCGCTGCGAAGGCTCCCAACGGCAAAGGCAAGCAGGACCGCTATCGTTACCAGGACTGCCAACAGGATGCGACCGTTCACCTTCTCACGCATCGTGCTCTCCTACTTTCTGCCAAACTCAAGTCGGCGCTACGAGTAGCACCCAGCAACCGCGCTGTTCGCCAGACATCACCTCCTTATCAGCACTCCGAGTAGCCGCAATCCGGCGCCACACATTTCTGACAGCCCTCCAGCCGCACCAGAGTGGCGTGGCCGCAACGGGGGCAAATGTCCCCTTCCAGCATTGAATCCCGGCTGTGCTGGCTGTTGTTGCGCGCCAGCACGTCGTCGGCCACCAGCCCGATGTGCTGCGAGAGCGCCAGGGCCACCGCGTCCGGCAGCGAGCTGACCCGGGAGGCGCCAAACCTCAACGAGGTGCGGCCGCCGATCCCGTGAAGCTGGTCTATGATCCGCTTGGCCTTCTCCGTGGGAGTCCACGGCGAGGGGGTCTGCAGGATCAGGGAGATCAGGCGCCCCAGAGCCTCTGACATAGCCGACAGGTCGCTGCCGCCTTTGCCCACGTTGATGAACACCTCGTAAGGATGCCCGTCCCAGTTGTTGATGGTGATGAAGGCAGTCCCAACGGGGGTTTCAACGCGGTAGGTCCTGCCGGCCAAGACCGGCTGGCGCGAGCGCGGCGCCGGCGCAATCACCTGCTTCGATTTGGCCTCCAGCGTCTTCCTGGTCTCGAGCACCACCTTCTCCCGCGAACCGGTGACGTACACCGTCAGACCCTTGCAGCCCAGCTCCCAGGCCAGCATGTAGGCTTTGGCCACATCCTCTGGCGTGGCGTCGGCCGGCGCGTTGATGGTTTTGGAGATGCTGTTGTCCACGAAGGCCTGTAGACTGGCCTGTATGCGGATGTGCTCCTCGACGCTGATGTCGCCGGCCACCACGAAGACGTGCTTGATGTCCTCGGGTACCTCGGGGACACCCTGGCAGCTTCCTGTCTCCGCAACCTGCTCCATGATGCGCTGGCGCGTCGCCAGGTCCATGCCGGCTTCGATCAGGGCCTTGTCGAACAGCGGGCTCTGGTAGGTGAGGGTGGTGCGGCCATCGCCACCGCCGGCCTCCGGGTCCACCACGTGGCGCACGTAGGCCAGGGCGAAGACCGGCTCGCAGCCGTAGGCCTCGCAGCCGGCTACACTGCCGATGGTGCCTGTAGGGGCGATGGTCGTCTGGGCGGCGTTGCGGATGCCATGGCGCCGGATGCCCTCGACGATCTTGCCCCAATCCAGAGGTGGCCGGCCGAAAGCGCGGGTGTACGGGGTCAGCGGCCTGGGCAGCTCCCAGGTCAGGTGCTGGGGGTCGTAGATGCTGCCGGCGATGGCCGGGAAGGGTCCGCGCTCCCGGGCCAGCTCAATGCTGGTCTGCATGGCGTGGAAGCGGATGAACTCCATCACCTGGGCGGCGAACTCCTGCCCTTCCGGGCTCCCGTAGCGGATCCGCCCGACGTACATGGCGTCACCCAGGCCCATGATCCCCAGGCCGATGCGCCGGCACTGGCGGGCGGCCTGCTCCAGCTGAGGTACAGCCGGCACGTACTTGTTCGCGTCCACCACGTCGTCCAAGAAGCGGGTGGCCAGCCGCACGGTCTCAGCCAACCTCTCCCAATCCAGCGAGCCGTCTTCCTTCAGGTGCCGGGCAAGGTTCACCGAACCCAGGCAGCAGTTCTCGTAAGGCCCAAGCCACTGCTCGCCGCAGTTGTGGACGTAGAACCCGTTGGCATCGAAGGCATGGACGCCCGGAACATGGACGTCGTAGACGGGTGCTTGCCCCCGTGCCTCGATGGAAACTATCTCGTCCACAAATCGCTCACGATTCATCCGGCGGCGGTATGCCTGGAGTCTTTCCTTGAGCCGGCTGGCCTTCTCAACGTCGGTGAACCCGACCCGCCGGGCAAATGTCGCCAGGTTATCCCGGCTGATGACCAGTTCGTGCTGGGCCCCCGTGGCGTCCTTGGGCACCCCGCCCTTCCCATCAGGAAGCCCCGCCTTCCCGGCCGGCCTTCGTCCTTGATAGAGCGTGGAGACAATCCCCAGCCTGTGCAGCATCCTTTGGACCGCCTCGAGCGATGGCAGATCCCAGTGCGCCAGCCGCACAGATACACCCTTCTGGTGATTTCCGATCACAGTCCCATCGGTGTCGAACAGCCCCCGCAAGAAACCCTCGTGGAAGGCGCTACTGGTCTGCTCGATTTCGGGGGAAATGCCTTTGAAATCCTCTGAAAGCCCGTAGGAACGGGCCAGATCGTAGAGGGCCTTCAAAGGGGCACACCGCTGTGCGCCCCCGGACTCCTTGCGATCCGCGAGCCACACGAAGCCCCGAAAATCGGCTCCATGCGGCAGGTTGAAGATCACGCGCTCGATCTCGCGCCTCACAGCCTCAGCCCCTGGGCCATTTCCCCTGATGGAAATGACCGCCTCCCCGGCCGTAATTGTACCGTCGCCCACCAGCAATCCCAACAGGAAGCCCTCTCCCCAGGTGCCACGGCCTTCCCAGGCAGCATCTCGATGTTCGCTCAACAGAAGGGCGTCACCGACCTCGAACTCTCCTGCGTGTCGCCACTCGGATTCTATCGCGTACGGGGTGATGCGGGTCACTCCTCGCAGGGGATGGTTGGGTGTCACGGTGATGCGGAACCCACGACGCGTGCGAATCTCCAACACCTCCCGCTCGCCGGTGAAGAAGAAGCCTTCGTCAGAGGTGGCGTGATAGTGGCCGTTGACCAGGAGACGCACCGGCTTCCCGACGATTTGCTCGATTTGTGCAGGACCCTTGTCTGTGACCACCCAGGTGCTTCCTGCGAGACACGGGTTCGTGGCCTCAAGCTGGTACAGATGTGGCACCGGATTGGACCGGTTGGCCGTGTCCAGGAACAGCACCCCCGGCTCGCCGTTGGCGTGCGCTTGGCGGGCGATCTTGTCGAACAGCTCCCGTGCGCGTACGCGCTTGTAGACGCGGATGGGCACGCTGGCCTGCTCTGCCTGCTCCAGGGTGCCGTTGAAGCCCTCGTATTCGGGCGCCGTCACGTCCGGGAAGCGCAGCTCCCACCAGTCATCCCGCCGCACGGCCTCCATGAAGGCATCGGTGATGCCCACCGAGATGTTGAAGTTGGTGATGGCGTTCTCGTCAGTCTTGCAGGTGATGAACTCCTCGATGTCGGGGTGATCCACCCGCAGCACCGCCATGTTGGCCCCACGCCGCGTGTTGTGCGTGACAAAGCCGTTAGCCAGGTAGGTGTGATTCCCCTCGACCTCCAGGTCTAGGGTGAGTCTCTCTCCCGCATCCTCCACCGACGTAACCGTAACGAACCACATATCATCAACTGTGCGCGCGTGTTCCGCAAACGCATCCTCGTACCTCTCGCCCAGCAACTCGTAGCTTGAGAGGGTCAGTTGACGCTCGCCTCGGGTGTAGCGCAACAGTTGCCGGCGTAGTTCCAGCACCGTTGAGGGGAACTTCTTGCCTTGGCCACGCTCCCGCCGGTCAATTTGCGGAGGCAAAGTTGTTTCCAACACCGGCGACAGCCGGTATTCTGCGTGAGGAAGCGTGTAGCGGACCTCGCGGGCCAGGTCAGGTTCAAATGCAGCACAAGCGCTAAAGGGTGACCGGGGGTCGTACCCCATGTGTGTCAGCCAATTCTGCAACCCCCTGGACGGACAGATGCGCAAAGACCAGATCTTCATCTGCCTATACCGGTCAGCAGTGGTCGGCAGCTCGACGAGGCGAACCGGGCATCCGAGGCCAATGAGCAAGATCGCCACCTCGCGAATGAGCGTTTCAGAGCTACTCAGCAATTGCGGATAACCATGCAAGATCGCTCCATCCGCCTCAAAGAGACCGCGCAAAAAGGCACCAACCACTCTGGCCGGACTTCTCCGGATCAAAGATGGCACTGTGACCTTCGGGCTACGGCTTTTGCCCAGGCCGTTCAACAGGAGGAATTCCTTCACAGCCCGGTTGTTGATGACAAAGGTTATCGAGGCATCATCCTGGAAGCGATGGATCATCAGATAGTCACCAAACAGCCGCGCCATGATCTTGGGCATTTCATCTCTCAGGTAGCTGTCATGTGGGACCGTCACACCAATGCGATGATCGTGGTCAGCGGAGGCAACAAATCCGTCGCCGGTCATATAGCCCAGGAAGAACGCCAGTTCCTCGTCCAACCTCGTGGGGAGTTCGGGCATCACCTGGTTGCTGTGCCGGCGCGTGGGATGAACCAGATTTTGCACACGGCCCTGGTGCTGTCCCAGCTTCACGATGATGGGGTCTCCGGGTTGGAGATCTTGAAGCTGGCGCCAGGCAGGTCCATCAGGCGTCATAACCTTAACTTTGTGGTCTGGTGTCCCGGTCAGTTCCAGGCCAGCGTCCGTTTTCACGCGCACCACGGGAACCACGCCGTTGTTGTACGCCTGAGTTGAAAGGCGCATCCCTTCATCGGTTGCCACCAGGAGCTCATGGGGGCACCATCCAGCCTGTTCGTGGGTGACGATCTCGTCGAGGCGCAGGAGCCCTTCGGCGGTGAAGACCAGCGTCTCCGGTACAAGGCAGCCTCCCTGGGCTACCTCACCAAAGGCCTTGTCGTACACGCGCAGGAAGCCAACGGGTCCGGTGGCCTGCCCGGACGAGGAGCGCACCAGGGTACCCTTGGGCCGCAGCCGGCTGAAGGAGAAACCGTTGCCCCCGCCCGTCTGCTGGATGAGGGCTGCGGCGCGCAGGGTGGCGAAGATGCCATTCTCCCGGCGGCCCATGTCATCTGAAATGGGCAGGACGAAGCAGGCGGCCAACTGGCCCAAGGGCGTCCCCGCGCCAGTGAAGGTGGGCGAATTGGGCAGGAAGCGCAGGGAGGTGAGCAGATCGTAGAAGGCGCGAGCCATGCGCTCCGCTTTGTCTGCCGGCTCTACTGCGGCCACTGCGCTGGCCACGCGCCAGAACATCTCCGGGATGGTCTCGACAGGCTTCCCGTCAGGGCCTTTCCGCAGGTAGCGCTTCGTCAGGATAGTACGCGCATTCGGTGTAAGTGATGGCACTTTAGTTAGCAGGTCCGGTGGCGGCACTAAGGTTATCTCTTCCATGATCCAATCTCCTAACTGTGCATCGGACGGGAAGGCTAGGGTCGAGTCATGGGAACGGCCTGGAGCGATACCCGGCAGCGCCGGTCGCTACCAGGTCGTCTAGCGAAGCCATAGGGCTCGACTCAGATTGCCTGAACGTCTGTTGCTGTGCCGGTCCTTGGCACAGGGGCAGGGTGTTCCGCGTAGTGGGGTCGTGAATGGGGCGGAGCTAGAGAGCCAGGGGGAGCTGCCGTTTCAACTGCTCTTCGCGCTCCTTGCGCTCCTTGAGGGCTCGGATCTCCTCGGCCCACGCCTCCACGTCGCGAAAATCGCGGTACACAGAAGCGAAGCGTACGTATGCGACATCGTCCAGCCGCCGCAAACGCTCCATGACCAACTCCCCGATGAGCCGGCTGTCCACCTCCGCTTGTCCAAGGCGATAGAGTTCCGCTTCGACCTCGCGAACCAGGTTCTCCAGCGCCTCCGCCGATACAGGCCGTTTGGCACACGCCTTAATCACACCCGCCAGAACCTTTTCGCGGTCGAACTCCTCCCGGCGGCCGTCACGCTTCACCACCAGCAGGTTGATGCCCGCCATACGTTCGTACGTGGTGAAGCGCTGATGGCACCGCTTACACTCGCGCCGCCGCCGAATGGCGTCACCAACCGCCCGGGTGTCAATCACCCTGGAATCACCCTTGCGGCACAGTGGACATTTCATTGATCTCCCCCTTGTGGCTTGGACTTTGGGTACAAGAAACCGGGTTTCCCATTGCGGTCGATTTGTCCAAACTCCAACTCTGGCAGATGATGGACTGTGGTGGACGTATCTATTAGTGTATCACAAAGCGTGCCAGATTTCAAGGGGGAAAGCTTAAAAGTTCCTAAAACTTGATGCCGGCAGGCGGCACCAAGGCACGCGTCAGTGCCATCCCCTCCTCCGGCAGCCCGCTCTTGAGTCCAGGGACCAGGAGACCGCTGGTACCTGAGGCGCAAGCCGGCCGCGTCTCGCCCCACTCCCAGGCAACTTGCCGAAAGTTCTTTGCACTTTCTCCTCGCACCAAAGCGGCTATCAAGGGGCGTCCGCGTCTCTGCGACCCCTGTGCCAGGGGCTGGCGCCCACAGGCTCTCCTCGTGGTGGGCGACAGCATTGCCGTCGCCGCGGCGGTTTGACCCTGGAAAACGGGGCGGGGACGCCCCTTTGTAGTGGTGGAGAAGTTCAAAGAATTTATGGTTACCTGCTTAGGCCCGGTGCTGCCGCACGAACGGTGGCAGGTCCAGCTCGGAGCTGTAGGGCGGGACGGGGAACTGCCGGATCTTGCCCATGTCCGGCCTAGCCACGGGCTGGCGCCGGGCAACACCGTCAAAGCCGGTGGCCACCACCGTGATGCGAAACTCACCTTCTATCGTCGGGTCAATCACCGCGCCGAAGATGATGTTGGCGTCCGGGTGTACCACCTGCTGGATGACGCTGGCTGCCTCCCGCACCTCCGCCAGCGTCAGGTCCGGCCCGGAGGTCACGTTGAACAGCACACCCCTGGCGCCATCAATCTTGATGTCCAGCAGCGGGCTCTCGATGGCTGCCCGGGCTGCCTTGACCGCACGATCCTCGCCGCTCGCCTGACCCATGGCCATCAGGGACGAGCCGCCGTTGGCCATGACGGCACGCACGTCGGCGAAGTCCAGGTTGATCAGCCCCGGCACTGTTATGAGCTCGGAGATGCCCTGGATGCCCTGGCGCAGCACGTCATCGGCCATGCGGAAGGCGTTCTCCAGCGTCACGTTGGCGTCGGCCAGCTCGAAAAGGCGGTCGTTGGGGATGACGATGAGGGTGTCCACCCGCTCCTTGAGCTGCTTGAGCCCTTCTTCGGCCACCCGGCTGCGCGGGACGCCCTCAAAGCTGAAGGGCTTGGTGACCACCGCGACGGTCAAGGCCCCAACCTCTTTGGCCAGCTCCGCCACCAGCGGGGAGGCGCCCGTGCCCGTGCCGCCGCCCATGCCGGCGGCGATGAACACCATGTCGGCGCCCTCCACAGCTTTGAGGAGCTCATCCTTGCTCTCCTCAGCCGCCTTGGCGCCCTTTTCCGGGTCTCCTCCCGCCCCCAGGCCGTCCTTGCCGATGCGGATGCGCGTGGGCGCCTGAGCCAGGGTCAAGGCCTGCGCGTCGGTGTTGATGGCGATGAACTCTACCCCGCGCACCCCCTCGGCGATCATGCGGTTGACGGCGTTGCAGCCGCCGCCACCAATCCCCAGCACTCGTATCATCGCCCCGGCACGTTCGACAATCCCCGATGTACGTTTGCGTGTCATCCTGCGTCTCCTTTTGATTGATACACCTCTCCGGTCGTCGCCTTGACTTGCGGGCCGGGAGGGTCGTGAGTCCTCTCTCTTGCCTCTCGGCGCCGGCTTGCCGGGTTATTCCTGCGGCGACGGCCGGCTGTTCGGCCACGTCTCGGGCCCTGCGTCATCAATCCACAAATTTAGTTGTGTGAAGGACACCATGTTTTGTCCGATCTCGAGCTCCGCTGTTGGTAACAGGCGCTTGAGCGCCTGGTAGCCCGATGAATCGCGCACCACAAACCCCTTCAAGGCCTCGCGCATGGCGCGGGACGGCTGTGCGTTCGCACGGACGGGAGGGATCCGGCGCGAGCGGTCAAGCAAGCCCGCAGAACACGTGCCAGAGTCAGCCCGGGAAGAAAGCCCTGCGCACCCAGCCGAAGAATCGCTCGAGCGAAGTGTCGGCAGTCTGCGAGGGCCTTGCGCCTGCGCTGAACTCCTGTCCATGGTGTAGCTCCCACAGGAGCAAACCCGTGCTGGTGGCATACTCCGGGCCGTCCACCTGCTCCACCAATCCCATGAGCCCTTGCGGTCGCCCCACCCGGGTGGGGGTCTCCAACACCCTGCGGCCCACCTCCCGCAGTCCCGCCAGCCTGGCGGTGCCCCCGCACAGCACCAGCCCAGCCGGCAGCAGCCCAACGGGGACCACCTCCTCGATCCTTTCCTGGATGAGCTGGAACAGCTCGACGGCGCGTGCCTCCAGGATCTTCGCCAGGTACTGCCTGGCCACTTCCTGCGGTGTGTCGTCGCCGAACATGGCCACGTCCACCGTCTCCCGGCTGTCCACCTCTTCGGGAACCGCGTGGCCGTAGCGGATCTTGATCTCCTCGGCGCTGGCGAAGGGGGTGCGCAACAGGTAGGCGATGTCGCTGGTGAACTGATTGCCCCCCACAGGCAGCACAGCCGTATGCCAGGCTGTGCCCTGCCTGAAGACCACGATGTCCGTTGTCCCCCCACCTATGTCCACCAGCGCCACCCCCAACTCACGTTCGGGTGCGGTGAGGACAGCCTCGGCCGAGGCCAGCGGTTCCAGCACTAGGTCCTGGACCTCCACCCCGGCGTGCTCCACGCACCGGATGAGGTTGTAAAGCGAGGATGTGGCGCCCGTGATGATGTTGACATGGGTTTCCAGCCGATAGCCCTGCATCCCAACCGGGTCCTGGATACCCTCCTGCGCGTCCACTTTGAAGGCGCAGGGGAGGACGTGGATGATGCGGTGGCCCTGGGGGAGGGCAATGGCCTGGGCGGCCTCCACTGCCCGGCGCACGTCCTCGCGCGTGATGATGCGGTCGCTCCGGGTGATGGCTACCAGGCCGGTGGAGGGGAGGGAGCGGATGTGCTCCCCCGTGACGCCTATGCATGCACGTTCGATGGTGTAGCCGGAGACCTGCTCCGCGCGTTCCACGGCGGCAGAGATGGCCCTCGCTGCTTCCTCGATGTTGACCACCACGCCTTTGCGCAGCCCCTGCGACGGGGCCTGGCCCATCCCGACGACGTGCGGTCGCCCCGCGTCATCAACCTCGGCGATGAGGGTGCAAATCTTCGTTGTGCCCACGTCGATGGCGACCAGGATGTCGTCCATCGCCCTCGCTCCCTGCCTCAAAAAGGCCAAATGCCCGTCACCTGGGTGGTGACAGGCTCGCCCAGCCACCACTAGATGTTGGGTCTTCATCCTCGCTATGACCACAACATGTAGTGATTGCGCTCATAGTGTACCACAGAATGTTTCATATGTCAAGTGTGCATGTGAGCACGTGTATTCTGCAGCGCAGGTGACCTGCGTGGACAGGTAGCCTGCCGTGTTGATGTGGCAATGGTCGCAGGCTCTCGTTTACCTGCCGCCACCTTGCCTTCGGTGGTAGTAGGGGGCAGCCGGGTAGCGCAGGTCAACGTATTCCACGCTGTCCCCCTCCTGGCGTAGCATCGGAAGCGCCCTATCCAGGAGCTCGAGCTGCACCGGCAGGCCCTGTGTCTCCCAGCCGAAGTACACCGGCCAGCCTCCCTCGGTCACGATGGCGATCCCCCGCTGCGGGCTGAGCACGAAGCTGCGCAGGTCCGGGCGCAGCTCGTGGAGCGCCTGGGCGACTGCGATGGCCCGAGTGTCTACCGCCTGTTCCAGAGCCCCCTCAGCCTCCATCACCTCGATGACCGGCGCTTGCGGGTCAATCGCCTGGGGCGGGAGGATCATCCCTTCTTCGTCCACACCCACCCGGGTATCGCCGGCCACCCAGGTGACCGCCGGCCGCCGTTCCTCAACCTCCACGTGCACCCGGTTGGGCAGATGCACGCTGACCCGAGCATCCCGCACCAGGCTGAGCTGCTTCAGCCGCTCCTCCACCTCATGGGTGTTGACGTAGTAGATGTTGGTCCCACGAAGGCCAGTCGCCTCGCTGATGTGCTGGCTGCTCAGCAGGCGATTTCCCGACACCTCGATCTGCTCGACCCGAAACTCGGGGCGCGACAGGAGCTGCCAGCCGAGGATGCACACGCCCAGCAAGAGGCCCAGGCTTAGCCAGCGGGCGCCACTCAGCCCGGCCGGGGACGGTCGCCAGGAGGCCCGCGCGCTGCCCTTGCGGCGCTTGCCCTTGCGCGCCGATGGGCGTGGCGACACCTCGCCCCGCACCCCGTCTACGGCGCTGGTGTACGTCCGCCGCCTGGGCCGCCGGCGCCGCCGCGCTGCCGGCCGCTTCTTCCGCTCATCCCACCACCACATCGTCCCACGCTCCCAGGGGCTCAATCTCCAGCTCCAGCTCCACCCCGAAGGTTTCCCGCACCGCCCGGCGCATGAGCTGGATCAATTGCCAGACCTCCGCAGCCGTCGCTCGACCCCGGTTCACGATCCAGTTGGCGTGCCTCTGGGACACCTGGGCCTCGCCCACGCGCTGGCCTTTCATCCCGGCTCGCTCCAGCAGCCGCCCGGCGAAGTCGCCCGGCGGGTTCTTGAAGACGGACCCGGCGCTGGGCTCGGTCGGCTGGGTGCTACGCCGATGCTCCGTCTGCTGGGCGATGCGCGCCAGCAGCTCCTCGGCCGGCGTGGCCCTAAGTTGAAACGTGGCCGCCAGGACGAGCTCCTGATCCGCCTGGCCCTTGAGCCGGCTGGCCCGGTACTCGTAGTGAAAGCTAGCCGGCGGGAGCTGGCGCACCTGCCCGTCCGGCCCCATGACCTCCGCCGCCACCAGCACCTCGGCGATGCAGCCGCCATAGGCGCCGGCGTTGTTGACCACCGCTGCTCCGATGGTGCCGGGGATGCCAACCGCCCACTCTAACCCGGCCCACCCCTGCCGAGCCGTCTCGTGAGCCAGCCCGGGGAGGGAGGCGCCGCTTTCGGCGTACAGTTCCGCCGTGCGACCGTCGGAGGCGGGCGTCAGGCGATGGCCCTGGCAGCGGTTCAGGATGACCAGCCCCCGCAGCCCCCGGTCGGACACCAAGACGTTGCTGCCGTAGCCCAGCACCCGGAAGGGGAGCCGGTGTCGCCGGGCCAGGCGCACCCAGCCGGCCAGGTCCTCCAGGCGCGTCACGCGCACCCACAGGTCGGCCGGCCCGCCCACGCGCAGGGTGGTGTGTGGGGCCAGGGGCTCATCCCAGCGAACCTGCCCCTGCAGCCCTGCCTGCTCAGCCTCACGCACCAGTTCCTCCAGCTCTGCTCTCACACCCGTCGCTCCCCAGCCTCGCTCAGCAACCCCATCACGGTCTCTCCCACTTGCCACACGTCGCCGGCGCCCAGGGTTAGCAGGACGTCGCCGGGCTTCATCCGGGCTGCCACATCTCGGGCGGCCGCGTCCAGCTGCGGCACGAAGCGGGCATCCGGGTGCTCCATCCGTGCCACGATGTCTGCCCCGCTGACCCCCAGGGTATCGTGCTCGCGAGCCGCGTAGACCTCGGTCACCACCACGTGGTCCGCCAGAGTCAGGGCCTCGGCGAACTCGGCCATCAGGTGTTTGGTGCGGCTGTAGGTGTGCGGTTGAAACACTACCCACAGGTCCCGACTGGGGAAACGCTCGCGTGCTGCCACAAGCGTGGTCCGGATCTCCGTCGGGTGGTGAGCGTAGTCGTCCACCACGGTCACACCGCCGACCTTGCCCTTGACCTCGAACCGGCGATGGGTGCCGCTGTACGTGGCCAGGCTTTGCCCGACCTGCTCCAAGTTCAGGTCCAGCAGGTCGGCCACGGCCAGCGCCGCCAGCGCGTTGGCCACGTTGTGGCGCCCGGGCACACGCAGGCTGAAGGCGCCGGTCCGCCGGCCCAGGTGCCAGACGACGAAGTCATGACCGCCGTTGCCGTTCTGACGCACGTCGGTGGCCCACCACTGGCCGGGCCGCTCCAGGCCGTAGGTGACCACCTGTGGCCCGTTACCGTTGCGCCGGCGAACCATCTTGGCCAGCCGGCGCGCCTGCGGGTCATCCCAGCAGGCTACCAGGGCACCATCCGGCGGCAATCGGTCAACGAAGGCCCTGAAGCCCTCCACCAGCGCGTCGAAAGTCCCGTAGTAGTCCAGGTGGTCGGCCTCGATGTTGGTGACCACGGCGATGTGGGGGGTGAGGTCCAGGAAACGGCGGTCGTACTCGTCGGCCTCGGCCACGAAGTGGGGACCTCGACCCAGCCGGCCGTTGGACCCTAGATCCAGCACCTCACCACCCACCACGAAAGTGGGGTCAAGGCCGGCATCAGCCAGGGTCTTGGCGATCATCGCCGTGGTGGTCGTCTTGCCGTGAGTGCCCGCCACACAGATACTCATCTTGCCCTCCATCATCCGCCCCAGCATCTCCGAGCCCTTGATGACCGGGATGCCTCGCGCCCGCCCGGCAACGATCTCCGTGTTGTCCTCGCGCGCCGCCGAGGTCGCAACGATCAGCTCGGCGCCTTCGACGTGCTCCGGGCGGTGCCCTTCAAACACCCGCGCCCCCATCTCCTCCAGTCGCGCCGTGATAGGCGAGAGCTTCAGGTCCGAACCCGACACCTGGTAGCCCCCCTCCAGCAGGATCTTCGCCAGAGCGCTCATCCCGATGCCACCGATGCCCACGAAGTGGATGCGCCTGGGATGCACCATCTCCCTCATCGAATCACGCGCAAGATCAGCAACACGATGACCAAAGCCAGCAGGTACAGGTCCTGCTGCCCTTCGGGAAGCACGTTCAGCGGCAGCCAGGGCAGCAGGCTCTGGGCGAAGGGTGTCAGCGGCGGCTGGAACAGTCCCCACTTCTGCGCTGGATAGCCGAAGAGGTCCAGGTAGTACCAGATGCTGCCCACGATCAGGTAGCCGTTGAAGAACCCTGCCCACAGGTTCAGGAGCTTGCCGGTCAGGCCCTTGGGCGGGCTGCCGGCGAAGGCCAGGGTCTCGCCCTCGTAGGAAATGTAAGCAATGAAGAGCAGGAACACCAGATAGACGATGAACTTGAACAGGTCCTCGTCAGGCGTCCCGATGAATCTCCACCCGAAGATGCGGAGCAGGCGGTCCACCGCGCTGACTATGCGTTCGCCAAAGCGCACCAGGATGAACAGGCCCAAAAGCACCATGGTGGTGACCCCCAGTTCCTTGGGGAAGCCACGCACGTAGCCGACGACGGCGAACATGATGACGAGCGAGATCCACAGCACTTCGATGGGACCCATTGCCCTTCAACGCTCCTTGCGGGCCCTCGTCAGCGGCTGCGGCTGCCGGAAGCCTGCAGGCCGATGATGATAATGATCACCAGGATGGCGATGGCCACGTTGGTCATGTTTATCTGCAGCACGTCGCTCACCTTGGCGGTCGGCACGATGATGACCGTCGTGGGCTCGGTCAGCACCTTGGGCAGCAGGTAGTTGATGACCAGGTAACCATTGACGGCCCCACCGATGGCGCCCAGCAAGCGTGGTATCAGGTCGGCCGGCCGCCACAACAGCGAAAGGCTGACCGGTGCCAGCCTCTGCCGGGAGGTCAGGTTGCCGACGATGTATCCGGCGATCAGCGCGGCCCCCATCATGGCCACCTGGAATACCAGTCGCTCTTGCGCCGTCTCCACCAGCGGCGAGAGCTTCTTGACGTTCTCCCACACGGCCACGGGGTTCTCGGCCGCGATGCCTCCCTTAAGCACGAACATGGTCATGCGGTATAGCCGATTCACCCATGCCACAAGGCTGTCAAACCGGTTGGTCATGATGGTGATGGCACCCAGGATGAACAGGGTCAGGATCACCTCGCGTACCAGCCCGCGGAGGAAGCCCAGGATGACGAAGACGGCGATGAGCGTCAGGATGACCAGGAACGGGTCCATTGGCACCTCGGGCGCGAGTGGAACCGTTGCCACAGCATGGGTGAGTGATTGACCAATCTCGATGACCAACGTCACTTTCGACCTGTCTCTCTCTTCTCGCTGAGCCTGCGCAGCTCAGCCACGATGTTCAAGGCAGCCTGGGGCGTGGCCAGCTTTGACGCTCGCTCCCTCATCTGCCTCAACCGCCGGCTGTCTCCCAGGAGTTGTGTCACTTCCGTCAGCAGGCGCTCGCCGGTCAACTCCTCGTCCCTCACGATGACCGCGGCGCCGGCGTCCGCCAGGTAGCGGGCGTTGGGCATCTGGTGCTGCCCGGAGTACGGGTAGGGCATCAGGATGCTGGGCAGGCCCACGGCCGGGAACTCCCCGAGGGTGGCGGCGCCAGCCCGAGCCACGGCCAGGTCTGCAGCCAGCAGCGCGTCCACCATCTCGTCGTGAAGATAGGCGTAGACCCGATAGCGCTGGCGCAAACCCGGCGGCAGCTCGGCCTGCCGCTCCTTCACCCAGGCCTCGTCGGCGTAGCCGGTCACGTGGATCACCTGAGCGACGGACACCAGCCCCTCGGCTGCGTCCCGGGCGGCCGCGTTGATGCGATGGGCACCGCGACTGCCACCGAAGATGAGTAAGGTCGGGCCATCCGGCTCCAGCCCCAGCCGGCGCCGGGCTTCTTCCCGGCTTCCCCGTAGCAGCTCCGCCCGCACCGGGTAGCCGGTCACCACAACCTTGCCGGCCGGCAAGTAGCGACGCGAGGCCTCGAAGGACACGGCCACCCGGTCCACCAGCCAGGCCAGGAAGCGCACCGCCAGGCCGGGCTCAATGTCCGGCAGGTAGAGCAAGCTGGGCACGCCCCGCAGGCGGCCGGCCACCACCGACGGCACGCACACGAACCCGCCCGTCGCGAAAATCACGTCGGGCTTGAAGGCGCCCACGATGCGCCACGCCTGCACCATCCCCACGGCCAGCCGGGCCAGGTTCAGGGCCACGGTCCACGGGGCTTTGCCGCGCAAGCCGCCGGCCGCGATGCCCTGGAAGGGCAGGCCGGCGCGCTCCACCAGCTCCCACTCCATCCCGCCCCTGGTCCCGACCCACAGCACAGCTGCGCCGTCACCGGCGTGCTGGCCGGCTTGCTCTTGACTTTGAAACGTTCTAATTACGGCCAACGCCGGATAGACGTGGCCCCCGGTTCCGCCACCGGTAATCAACAAGCGCATCGCTGTTCTCTTGAGCTTGCCGGGCGTGGCGCGAGACGTTCAACAGCAAACCCACGCCGGCCAGACACGTGATGAGTGATGAGCCGCCGTAGCTGATGAAGGGCAGGGGCACACCCGTGCTCGGGATCACCGCCACGTTGGCGCCCATGTGAATCATGGCCTGCACCGAGATCCAGGTGGTGACCCCCACGGCCAGGAAGCGTCCGAAGGGGTCCGGGGCCTGCCGGGCCACCATCAGGCCCCGATAGGTCAGATAGGTGAAGAGGGCCAGGACCAGCAGGCAGCCGGCCAGTCCCAGCTCCTCACCGATGATGGCAAAAATGCCATCAGAGTGCCAGACCGGCGGCGGCTGAAACTTGATCTCGCTACCGCCCAGGCCCACCCCCAGCAGCCCGCCCCTCTTCAGCGCCCGCAGCGCCTGAGCACCCTGGAACCCGCGATCCAGCGGGTCTGCCAGCGGGTTCCAAAAGCTGATGAAACGGATCCTCCTGTAGGTCGCCTGCATGATCACCACCGCGATGGCACCCCCGCCCATCAAGGCGCTGAGCGTCATCTGCAGCATGTCGGCGCCGGCCACGAAGAACATGCCAAGGGCGGCAACGGCGATGATGATGGGGCTGCTCAGGTGCCGTTGCACCAGGATCAGCCCGCACACCAGCCCCACCAGGATGCTGAAGGGGATCAGCCCGTAGGTGACCTGCCGGATCTGCCGTCCCTTGGAAGCCAGCCAGTCGGCCACGTAGATGACCAGCCCCAGTTTGGCCAACTCGCTGGGCTGCACCGACCCGCCCAGCAGCCAACGCTGTCCCCCAAACTGCTCCTGGCCGATGACGGCCATCAGTACGAGCATGCCCAGGAGGGCGATCATCATGAGGACGGAAACGCGTTGCCAGGTATGGTAGTTGATGCGCAGCAGTACCACCAGGACCACCAGCCCCAGGGCGGTCCAGACCAACTGGCGTGTCAGGAAGTAGGCCGGCTCGTCGAAGTCCCGCATGTACGTCGTGCTGAACACCATGATCAGCCCGATGATCAGGAGCGCGGCCACCGCCAGCGTGATCCCGTAGTCGGGGGGACCTAGGGTTCTACGAGTCGTCTTGTCGCCCATGACGCCTCTCTTTCAGAGTTCGCGCTCCAAGGATCTGAACCACCAACTCCCGGAAGTGCTCGCCGCGTTTGACGTAATCCTCATAGGCGTCGAAGCTGGTGCAGGCCGGCGCCAGCAGGATGACCGCGCCCGGTGGCGCCACCTCGACGGCCAGCCGCACCGCCGCCCCCAGGGTGCCGGCCCGGTGCACCGCCGGCCCGGGCGAACCTGCGCTCAGCACCGCCTCCTCGAGCAGGGGAGCGGCTTCGCCGAACAAAATGAGATGTGCCACCTTCTGCCGCACCGCCTGGGCCCACTCGTCCAGGGGCAGGTTCTTGTGCCGGCCGCCGGCCAGCAGTACGATGGGCTGATCGAAGGCCCGGATGGCCGCCATGCTCCGCGCCGGCGAGGTGGCAATGGAGTCGTTGATGAATTGGAGGCCGTCCAATTCAGCCACCAGCTCCAGCCGGTGGGGCACGCCGGCGAACGTTCGTGCCGTCTCCGCCATAGCCTCGACGGTCGCGCCGACGGCACCACTGGCCAGGCACGCCGCCAGGATGTTGCCCAGGTTGTGGCGACCGCGCAAGCGAACTTCGTCAGCCGCGCAGATGACCCACGTCTCCCCGGCCCGGCGGATGAGCAGTTGGCCGTCCCGCAGGAAACCGCCATCCCCCTGCGGTTCTTTCATCAGGCTGAACCACAGCGCCGAACCGCGTACCTCGCCGGCCAGCCCCCAGGTGTGCGGGTCGTCCAGGTTCATCACCGCCACGTCGCCGGCTGTCTGGTGGCGCAGGATGCTCAGCTTGGCTGCCCGGTACGCTTCGAAGCTGGGGTGGCGGTCCAGGTGATCTGGCGTCAGGTTAAGGACCACTGCCACATGCGGGCTCATGGGCAGGTTCTCTAACTGGAAGCTGGACAACTCCAGCACCACCCGGTGGTCCGGCTGGATCTCGTCCACGTCCTCGATCAGGGGCCGGCCGATGTTCCCGCCGACCCACGTCTGCCAACCGCTCCTGCGCAGCATCTCCCCCACCAGGCTGGTGGTGGTGGTCTTGCCGCTGGAGCCGGTCACGCCAACCACTGGGGCCCGGCAGCGGGCCAGGAAGAGCTCCGTGGCGCTGCTCAGGCGCAGCCCGCGCCGGCGCCCTTCGACTAGGATGGGCGCGTCCGGCGGGACGCCAGGGCTCACGTAGACCATGTCGGCGTCCAGGATGTCGGGCGGGTGCCCGCCCAGCACTAGGCGCACGGGCGCGTCGCCCAGGGCCGCGATGCGGTCACGCAGTTGGTCGGCCGGCTTGATGTCGCTGACCGTGACCTGGGCGCCGTGACGCGCCAGGTAGCGCGCCAGGGCCGTCCCCTCCCGGGCCAGTCCGATGATAGTCGCCCGTTGCCCCGCCAGCTCCGGCAGGGTTGTGCGTGTGGTAGCCAAAGCCTCTCTGGTCGCCAAAGCTCTGTCCTCAGCCCCCAGTCTCATTCCCTGCAGGGGGTGGGCTCTTGGTTGAGACATGCCCACCCCTCCCGGCCTCCCCCTCACAGGGGGAAGAGGCCGTCTGTGGCCATACCCCCATCACAGCAGGGCCAGGGCGATGCCCAGCATCCCCGCCAGGATTCCCACCAGCCAGAACCGCTGTACAACCTGCACCTCCGACCAACCGAGCAGCTCGAAGTGGTGGTGCAGGGGAGCCATCTTGAACACACGCTTCCCTCCGGTCCACTTGAAGTAGGCCACCTGGATGATGACCGAGAGCACGTCGGCCACGAACACCAACCCGACCACGGGGAGGAGCAGCCACTGGCCGGTCATCAGGGCCACGGTGCCCAGGGTGGCCCCCAGCGCCAGGGAGCCGGTGTCCCCCATGAACAGGTCGGCCGGGTAGGCGTTGTACCACAGGAAGGCCATGGTGCTGCCCACAACGATGAAGCAGAAGGTGGTCAGCCAGCCCTGCCCCTGCAGATAAGCGATGATGCCATAGGCCATGAAGGCAATGGCCGAGAGGCTGCCGGCCAGCCCGTCCAGGCCATCCGTCAGGTTGACGGCGTTGGAGGTGCCCACAATGATGAACACGGCGATGGGCAGCCACCAGTGGCCGATGTTGATCTTCTGGGGTACGCCCGGCAATGCAGCGCTGTGCAGGTCGGGTGGGCCGAAGTGCAGCACCAGGGCTGTGACGGTGGCCAGAAACACCTGTGCGGCCAGCTTCCAGCGGCCGGGCAGGCCGCAATTTTGCCCGCGTACGCCAAGATAGTCATCCACCGCGCCAAGTATGCCGAAAGTCACCATCACGAACAGCGGCACCAGGATGGACTCGCCGGCGAACACCCGGCGGGCAACCCCCAGCGTGTCCAGCAACCTGCGCCCAAACTCGGTCGTTGACAGAATCTGCACGATGTTCACCAGGATGGTGATGACGAAGACCGGCATCAGGATCATCAACCCACCCATGGTGGGGGTGCCCGTCTTCACCTGGTGGCGGCTGGGTCCGTCAATGCGAATCTGCTTGCCGATCCGCAAGCGCTTCAGCAGGCGGATCAGCGGGCCGCCCCAGATGACGGCTGCCAGGAAGGAGAGCGTGCCCAGCGTCAAGACGTAGGTCATGCTGGCTTTTCCTGGCCCGATGAACTGTCTGTTTGGCTTTTGGCAGCCGGCGGGACGCCCTGCGAGCCCGATGCGCCGGCACCCGGGCCGGTCGCAGACGCGCTCAAGGCACTCACGATTTCCTCCATCTGGAAGGCGCGGGAGCCTTTGAGGAGCACAAAGTCACCCGGCGCCAGGATAGATCTCAACAACTCGATGGCCTCCTGGTTGTCCTCCACCCGGTGGACGGCATCCGCCGGCATCCCAGCCGCCAGAGCCTCCTCGCGGATCAGGTCCGCCAACGAGCCCACGGTCACCAGCACATGACACGTCTCAGCCGCCCGCGCCCCTACCTTGCGGTGACCTTCCTCCTCGTACGCACCCAACTCCAGCATGCCTCCCAGGACGGCGATACGTCGCCCGTCCATCTCCGCCAGGAGGTTGAGCGCCGCCAAGCAGGAATCGGGGCTGGAATTGTAGGTGTCGTCCAGCAGGGTGGAGCCTTGCATTCCCTGAACCACCACCAGGCGCAACTGGGCCGAAAGGCTACGCAACCCGTCCAGGATCTCCTGCCACGTGAGCCTCTCCACCAGCCCCACCGCCGTGGCCCGCAGAGCCGTGTGGACGCTGTGGCGGCCTAGCAGGGGGACGCTAACGTGCAACCTGTCGCCCCGGTAGTGGAGCCAGAAGGCGATGCCTTGCAGTCCCCGGCTCTCCACCTTCTCTGCCCACAAGTCGCAGTCAGGAGTCAGGCCGTAAAAGAAGGTCTGCGCCTGGGTCCTCTCGGCCATTTGGCGCACCAGGGGGTCATCACCGTTGAGGATGGCGAAGCCGTCGGCCGGCAGGGCCTCCACCAACTCCGCCTTGGCCTGAGCGATGCGCTCCAGGGTGCCCAGGCGCTCCAGGTGCGACGGGCCGACGTTGGTCACCACCCCGATGCGGGGCCGGGCGAGCTTCGCCAGCAGCGCGATCTCACCGATGGCGTACATCCCCATCTCGATGACCGCGCGCTCGTGCTCCGGCCGCAGGGTGAGCAAGGTCAGCGGGACACCGATTTCGTTGTTGTAGTTGCCGAGGCTCTTGATGGTGCGGAAGCGCTGGCGCAGGACCGAGTGGGTGAGTTCCTTGGTGGTGGTCTTGCCCACGCTGCCGGTGATGCCCACGACCTGGACGGGCATGCGGGCACGCCAGTAGGCGGAAAGGCGTTGCAGCCCAGCCAGACTGTCGTCCACGATGCAGCAGGCCGGCAGGCTCATTGGCGTGTCGGCCGGCAGGGGGGTGCGGAGGTCGAGGAGGGTGACCGGCAGGTCCTGATGCCTGGCGCGCTCTTCGGCGATGATGGCGGTGGCGCCCCGGGACAGGGCATCAGCGATGAAGTCGTGCCCGTCTTGGTGCTCGCCTTGGAGTGCGACGAAGATGCTACCCGGGCCGGCAAGCCGGGAGTCCACCACCACGTCGCCAAAGGTGGCGTCTGGCACAGTCAGGCCGGCTGACAACTCGCCGCCCAATCCAATGAGCAAATCCTTCAGGGTCAACATCCCACTTGCCGTATCAGTTCAATGATATCACCAAATCTGCCGGTCTACAAATCCCTTTTGAATAGCGCGCTGAAGCGTGCACTACGAGCCTGCTCGCGTTCGCAAGTATTCACCGTGCTCGCAGCGGACCCCAGTCCGCTACCAATAGCCATGATTAGCCCTTGAAGCCGCTGGGCTAGCCTCCAGCGAGAGGAGGTGAATTGTTGCTGGCGTGCTTCAAGCCGGCTCAGCCCTCCGACTCAATGTGATGGTCAGGTCTCTGGTCCGCTGGCGGGCGGAATCCTCAGGTAGTCGAACAGCCAGGCAGCCATGTCGCGGAACACCGGCGCGGCTACATCGCTGGCCAGGCCCTCCCTGGGGCGGTCAATCTTCACCAGGATCACGAAGCGAGGGGCGTCGGCGGGGCCAAAGCCGGCGAATGACGCGATGGTGGCGTCCTCATCGTAGCCCTCCGGCGTCGCGATCTGCGAGGTGGCGGTCTTGCCGGCCACGTGGTAGCCTTGAACCCTGGCTTTGCGTGCTCCGCCCTCAACGGCTTCCACCAACATCTTGATGAGAGTGCGCGCGGTGGCCTGGCTGATGACCCGCCGCACGGATGTTGGGCTATGGGATTGCGTCCTGCCGTCCGGCCACTGCTGTCGTTCCACCACGTAGGGCTGTATCAGCAGGCCCCCGTTGGCGATAGCAGCCATAGCGGTCGCCACCTGCAACGGCGTGGCGGCCATGCCCTGGCCGTAGGCGTTGGTGGCCAGAACCAACTCCGACCACTGGCTGTCGCCGGGGCGATGGATGATGCCGGCTACCTCGCGCGGCAGATCCACACCGGTAGGATGCCCAAAGCCGAACTCCTCCAAGTAGCGGTAGAAGCGCTCAGGTCCCACGATCTGCACGGCGTGGATGGCGCCCACGTTGAGCGAGTGCTGCAGCATCTCGGTGTAAGTGGTCAGGCCGTAGGTGCGCTTAGACCAGTTGCACAGCGGCTGGCCCATGACGTGCACGCAGCCGGTGTCGTAGTATGCGTCGTCCGGCGCGATCAGCCCCTCCTCCACGGCCGCGGCCATTAGGAGGGCCTTGATCACGCTGCCCGGTTCGTAGATCTGGCTGATGGCCGGGTTCAAGTAGTAACTCACGGGGCTGCTGGCGTAGTTGTTAGGGTCGAAGTTGGGCCAGCTGGCCATGGCTAGGATAGCCCCTGTGTGCGGGTCCAGCACGATGATAGTCCCACCCGTGGCATCGTGGTCGGCGACGGCTTCCGCCAACAGCGCTTCGGCTTTCTCCTGGATGGGCCACTCGATTGTCAGAGTCAAGTCGGCACCGTCTAGCCGCTCGGTAACCTCCTGCGGCCTGAGGACGGCGCTGGTGCCCCAGGAACCTCTACGTCCGCTGAGGGCTGCGTTGTACTGCTCCTCAACGCCATAGAAGGGCTGGTTATCAATGTTGACGAAGCCGAGGACGTGGCAGGCCAGCCGGCCCATGGGGTAGTAGCGGCCCGGCAGTATCTCCACCCCGATGCCCTGGAGATTGGCCTCTTCAACTGCGTGGGCGGTGCCGGGTGGGACATCCGCCGCGATGATCTCGTAGTAGGACTTCTGGGCGGCCAAATGCGTCACGATGTCTTGGCGAGGCATCCCAAGGAGGGGCGCCAGCTCCTCTGCAACCTGTTCGGGTTCCTTGATGACGGCCGGGGAGGCGACGACCCGATAGCGAGGCATCTCCAGCGCCAGCGGCCGGCCCAAGCGGTCGGTGATCGTGCCGCGGGCAGGCTCCAGTTCGCGCGCCTGCGCGGTTGACGGCTTGAGCTTAAGCTCCTCGTCGGTATGCAGATGCCAGAAGACCAGCCGGGCGAAAAGCAGGAGGGCCAGGCCGGTGAAGCCGGCTACCAGGAGCATCGTGCGGTAGGCGAATTGGCGATCTTGGGAAGTGCGCATGGCGCCTCTTCATGGAGCACTGCTACCGTCTCTTGGCCTATCCACCCCGGCCAAAGGCGCGCCTGAGCTGGCCTGCGTTAGCATCCCGCCCAGACGCGCTTGGACGCGGTCTTCGTGTGTGAGGCTCAGGGGCGCGCGGAGGAGGGAGGTTCTGAGATCAAGGTGAGGATCTGAGTGGTGAGGGTCTCCCACCAGTCCGTCGCAGCGGCCGGTGTCCCTGGCCCTGTGTTCGGTGGTCTCTGCTCCGTCACTGACTCCATCACAGGTGCGGATGAGTTGATGTATAGGACGTGCTCAGGCTCGCGAAACCCTTGCTGGCTCGCCAGCCTGTCCATGCGTTGCGGATTGGTCATCGAGCTGAGTTGACGAAATTTTTCTTGTCTGGTGCGCACCAACTTGGCGTGTTCCTCGGTGGCCTGCCTGAGCTGATAGCTGAGAGTGGCCTGCGTGCTCACCAGGTATAGGTAGAGGGCGCTCATCAGGCAGACGCCCAAGAGCGAAACCAGGGCTAGACGCATAGCCCGGGGACTGAGGATCCACGTTCGTCCGGCAAGGGTCCCCCGGCGGGGCGCCAACATGCTTTCTTGTGTGGTCATGGGGTTCCGTCCGTGTCAAGTGTCTGGCTGCTCGGTCGTCCGGTTAGAGCGCGGTTCCATGCACCTCGTGCAGCCAGTTGGAACCCTGGGGGCCATACCGCTGCAGCCAGTCGCGGCGAATAGCTTCGGCCAGCACGGGATCCAGGAGATTGGTGTCCAGCAGCACCCGGCGTTGGCCCTTGCGATTCTCCGCCAGGATGTTGACACCTCTCAGGGTCTCCCAACGGCCGTTCCGGCGCACGATCCCCTCGTAGCAGTTGAGTATGATCTTGTCACCTTTCATGTGTCGTTTCAGGACCACCATTGCCATCACCTCGTAGCCAGGGGTTCATGTTCATACTCATGGCTGGGTGGTGACCTGTTTGCACGTAACCAAGGGACGTGCTACAATATATTTAGATTCAAATCCGCTCCGCGATTCTCAAGCGCGCGCTCCTGATCCTGGGGTTTTGCTGTATCTCCGTCTCCGTAGGCCGGATTGGTTTTCCAGTCACTAACTTCAGGGTGGCTTTGTGGCGGCATACGCACTCTGGGATTTGGGGCGGGCAGATGCAATCGCGCGATTCGCGGCGAAAGAACTCCTTCACAATCCGATCCTCAAGGGAGTGGAAAGTGATAACGGCGATGCGCCCGCCCTGTGCCAGCAGGTCCACCGCCTGAGGTAACGCCGCCTCCAGCCGGTCCAGCTCCCGGTTCACCGCTATGCGTAGCGCCTGAAAGGTTCGCGTCGCCTTGTGACGGCGTCGTCGTCCCGGGACAGCCTTGCTGATGATGGCCGCGAGCTGTGCCGTGGTGTGCACAGGCCGTGCGGCTACGATGGCCCGGGCAATGCGCTTAGCAGCCGGCTCCTCACCATACCGCCACAGGATGTCGGCCAGTTCCTGCTCCGACAGACGGTTGACCAGATGGGCTGCCGTCTCGCGTTGGCTTAGGTCGAAGCGCATGTCCAGCGGACCATCGAGTTGGAACGAGAAGCCCCGTTCCGCGTCGGCCAACTGGTGTGACGAAAGGCCCAGGTCAAAGAGGATGCCGTCTACTGGGCGAAAGGCGTAGCGCATGGCAATCTGGGCCAGCCGGGCGTAGTTGCCTTGAACTAGCAGCACGCGCTCCCCGAAGGGAGCCAGGCGCCGCCGGGCAAGTTCCACGGCAACCGGGTCAATGTCGAACCCCAGGAGCCGGCCGTCCGGGCTGGAGGCTTCCAGCAGTCCCTGCGCGTGTCCGCCACTGCCCACCGTGGCGTCAATGTAGCGGCTTCCGGGCTGGGGCTGCAACCCCTCAAGGACCTGTTGATAAAGTGCAGGTTTGTGGATCGTCGGACTAGATCCCGATCCCGAGATCGGAGAGGTTCTCTGCGTACTTGTCACCTTCGGTCTCTAGCTTCTCGGTCATCTCGTTCCATCGCTGCCGATTCCAGATTTCCAGCCAGGAGTCTACACCTACGATGATGATTTCGTCTCCGGGCTCGACGGCAGCGTGTTTTCGCAAGTAGGGTGGAAGGAGGACGCGACCCTGGCGATCCGGCTTGGTCTCTGTGCCCGAAAACATCTGGCGTTTGAACTTGCGGGCGTCGGCACTGGTGAGAGACAAACCGCGCAGCTTTTCGGCTATCTCGTGCCACTGATCGAGGGTGTACACGAACAGGCACCCGTCCAGCCCGCGGGTGATGTACAGCCCGTCCACGAGCACGTCGCGATACTTGGACGGGATGATGAAACGACCTTTCTCGTCCAGCCGGTGCTCGAATTCGCCTGAGAACATGTGCCGCTCGCACTCCGCTGCAAGGGACAACGAGATGGGGAACCGGCCGACGGATGGGCCAGCACTCCCTTACATACCACTTCATTCCACATGGCTCCATTATACACCCAATTTTCTTTAGGTCAAGAGGTTTTGGTAATCAAATTGAAAATTTTAAGGTTTCTCTGCCCTCGGAATTGACAAATCCACCATTGTGCGTAAAATTAGCCACAGCCACCGGCCGCCGCGCGGGATCGTTTGCTGCATCCGCAGATCCAACGTTGCCGCAGTCTCGATGGCATCAGTTTCTGGCCCTATCCGTGCATTCGTTGTCACGCTGTCTTCCACGGACGCGTGACGAGCTTCTGGTGGACGGATAGGGGGATCAAGAAGGAGGTAGAAGTCATGTACTCAAAATTCATCATTGTCGGCAATCTGGGCGCGGACCCGGAGATGCGCTACACGCCCAACGGGACGCCTGTGACGACCCTTCGGATTGCCACGAATCGCCGCTGGACCGACTCGGAGGGGCAGCAGCGAGAGGAAACTACGTGGTTCCGCGTCACGGTTTGGGGCAAGCAGGCGGAGGTCTGCAATCAGTACTTGAGCAAGGGCCGGCAGGTGCTGGTTGAGGGGGATCGCATTCAGGCCAGCCCGTATCTGAATCGGGACGGCGAACCGGCTGCCTCCCTCGAATTGACGGCGCGAAGCGTGCGCTTCCTGGGTACACGCGCGGACCGGGAAGAGCCGCCGTTTGAGGCGCCGGAAGAGATGCCGGAGGAGGAGATCCCCTTCTAACCAGGTCACCATAAGTTCCTTGAACTTTTCCACTGCTACAAAAGGGCGTCCCCGCCCCGTTTTCAGGGTCAAACAACCACCGGACGGGACGAGGATGCCCCTTGATAGCCGTTTTGATGCGAGAGGAAAGTGCAAAGAACTTTTGGCAAGTTGTTTGCACCTTGCTGTCTGCCTGGACGCAGCACTTGGGGCGCAGCCTAACGGGTCGCCCTGGGAACCGGCACCAGCGGGGGTGCCTGACGTGTGGGCGTTGGCCGTGTTCCCTGCGGTGTGGACCGCACCGCATTGTCCCTGTGCCCGCGCTTTGCGGCAAGATGTGGTCGGTGTGGCTGTGCGGCCTGTAGGTTTGGCGGGCGGCAGGGTTGCACCGGGTGCGATTGGTTCAGGTCTCGCCGGCAAGCGAGTGATTCTCAGTAGATCACAATATTGCCGTCGCCCGAGGATGTCGTCGGATAGGGGGTTTCCGGATAGGTTCCAAGAACAGGGGCGCTTCCTTTTCGAGGTCGTCGTGGCTCGTCACAGGCAGCATGAGCGAACGGCCTCTCCGTTGGAAAATCGAAAAGCCCTGGCTTTCGCCAGTCGCATTTGACAGGGATAAAGATACTTTATATAATATAAGTTCGCGTTTAATGACTCCGACACTTTGTGGGTGGTGACGGCCCAGTGCTAGGGGCCTTGGACCGTGCCCGCCAGAGCATGTGTCCTGGCTCAGGGGTTTGGCAGAAGAAGGCGGACAGATGGAACCACAGGTTGTGACGCTTGACTGGGAGATGATAATTCCTACGACCTGGAATGGCTCGCGGCCACGCGGGCGCAAGTTCTACGGTCGCATACGGGAGATTCACGAGATCCCTCCTCTTATCGAGGTGCAGCTCAAGTCTTTCGAGTGGTTCAAGACGGAGGGCTTGCGCGAGCTCTTTGAGGAGATCTCGCCCATCGTGAGCTTCAACAAGAACCTGGAACTCTACTTCCTCGACTACCGCTTCGACGAGCCCAAGTACACCGAGAAGCAGTGCCGCGAGATGGACATGACCTACGCGGCTCCGTTGTGGGTGCAGGTGCGCCTGGTGAACCGGGAGACCGGCGAGATTCAGGAGCAGGAAGTCTTTATGGGCGACTTCCCCCTGATGACCGAGAACGGCACCTTCGTCATCAACGGCGCGGAGCGCGTGGTGGTCAGTCAGTTGATCCGCTCGCCCGGCGTGTACTTCACCCCGGAGGAGGATCGGGAGACCGGGCGTCAATTGTGCTTGGCCAAGTTGATCCCCAACCGAGGGGCTTGGCTGGAGTTTGAGACCAGCAAGCGCGATGTGCTCTCGGTCAAGGTGGATCGCAAGCGCAAGTTCCCGGTCACCACCTTGCTGCGTGCCATCGGCTACGGCACCGATGAGCAGCTCTACGAGCTGTTCGCCGACGTGGACACCGATGCCGATCACGCCTACATCCCGGCCACCATCGAGCGCGACCCCACCAAGAGCACCGATGAGGCGCTACTGGACTTCTACAAGAAGCTGCGGCCGGGCGATCCACCCACGCTGGAAAACGCCAGCAACTTCCTCGCATCACTGTTGTTCAACCAGCGCCGCTATGACCTGGGCAGGGTTGGGCGCTACAAGCTCAACAAGCGCCTGGGGTTGGAAGGTGTTGTGCCTCTCGATGAGCACACCCTCACCCGGCATGACCTGGTCAAGGTCGTCAAGCGCATGATCCTGGTGAACAACGGCGTGGAGGACTTCGACGACATTGACCATCTGGGCAATCGCCGGGTCAAGACCGTCGGCGAGTTGCTCCAGAACCAATTGCGCATCGGATTGCTGCGCATGGAGCGGGTGGTGCGCGAGCGCATGAGCACTCGCGAGCCGGACAGCATCACCCCTCTATCGCTCATCAACATCCGGCCTGTGGTGGCGGCCACCCGGGAGTTCTTTGGGGCCAGCCAACTCAGCCAGTTCATGGACCAGACCAACCCTCTGGCGGAGCTGACCCACAAGCGGACTCTCTCGGCCCTCGGCCCCGGCGGGCTGCGGCGTGAGCGGGCGGGATTCGATGTCCGTGACGTCCACCACAGCCACTACGGTCGCATCTGCCCCATCGAGACGCCTGAGGGTCCCAACATTGGCCTCATCGGCCGGCTGGCGACCTATGGCCGGGTCAATGAGTACGGCTTCATTGAGACGCCCTATCGCCGGGTGATCAAAACGGTGCCCAACCGGCCGGAAGAGTCGGCGGGCAAGACCTTGCGTGAGGACGTGGTTGACCCTGAGACCGGTGAGGTCGTGGCCCAGGCCGGCACGGTGATTGACGAGGCCTTAGCGGAACGGCTGGCTGCCTTGCCCATCAGCGAACTCAAGATCGCGCCGCAGGTCACCGACGAAATCGTGTACCTGACGGCCGACGAGGAGGATCGCTACACCATCGCGCAGGCCAGCGCCGAGCTCAACGAGCGGGGCGAGTTCGTCAACCCAAGAGTCTCCGTCCGGCGCCACCAGCAGTTCCTGCGCGAGAGCGTGGAGCATGTGGACTTCATTGATGTGTCGCCGAAGCAAATCGTCGGTGTGTCAGCGTCTCTCATCCCCTTCCTGGAGCACGATGACGCCAACCGTGCTCTGATGGGCTCCAACATGCAGCGTCAGGCGGTGCCCTTGATCACACCGGAGGCGCCGTTGGTGGGGACCGGGGTGGAGTATCAGGCGTCGGTGGACTCCGGGCAGGTGATCATCGCCGAGGAAGATGGCGAGGTGGTGAGCGCCACCTGCGAGGCCATCGTGGTGCGCAATGCCGAAGGGAAGGAACGCAAGTACGTCCTGCGCAAGTTCAATCGGTCCAACCAGAGCACCTGCATCGACCAGCGCCCCATTGTGGCCAAAGGCGACCTCGTGCGCAAGGGTCAGGTGATCGCCGATAGCTCGTCCACGGACGGCGGCGAACTGGCTCTCGGCCAGAACGTCCTGGTAGCCTTCCTCTCTTGGGAGGGCGGCAACTACGAGGATGCGGTGCTCATCAGCGAGAGCGTGGTCCGGGATGACAAGTTCACCTCTATCCACATCGAGAAGCACGAGGTGGAGGCTCGGGACACGAAGCTGGGACCCGAGGAAATCACGCGAGACATCCCCAACGTGGGTGAGGATACCCTGAAGGACCTGGATGAGGACGGCATCATCCGGATCGGCGCCGCCGTGGGGCCCAACGACATCCTGGTGGGCAAGATCACCCCGAAGGGCGAGACCGATCTCAGTCCTGAGGAGAAACTGCTGCGCGCCATCTTCGGTGAGAAGGCCCGCGAGGTGAAGGATTCCTCGTTGCGCCTGCCCCATGGTGAGAGAGGTAAGGTGGTAGACATCAAGTCCTTCACCCGCGAGGAGAACTCGGAGTTGCCCGCGGGTGTGGAGCGTATGGTCCGGGTGAGCGTGGCCCAGCGTCGCAAGCTCAGCGAGGGCGATAAGATGGCCGGCCGCCACGGCAACAAGGGGGTCATCTCCAAGATCGTGCCCATCGAGGACATGCCCTACTTGCTGGACGGCACGCCGGTTGAAATCATCCTTAACCCTCTGGGTGTACCCTCCCGGATGAACATTGGCCAGATCCTGGAGACACACCTGGGCTGGGCAGCTCATCGCCTGGGCTTCCGGGCCATTACGCCGGTGTTCGATGGTGCCAAAGAGCTGGAGATCTCCAGTGAGCTGGCGCGTGCCTGGCTCATTGACCAAGCCTGGCGAGTGGTGACCCAGCGGGCCTGGCAGTGGCTCCGCGAGCAGGAGTACGACATGACCCTGCTCAAAGACGACGAGGAGGCGCGGCAACTCTATTTGCTGTGGTGGTTGGAGGATGCCGACCCCGAGCGCCTGCTGCGTGATCGCGTCTACGCCCGGCGTGAGGCTCTAAAGGCGTGGCTGCGCGAGCGGGGTTACGACCCAGATGAGATCCTGGTCTTCGAGGATGACGACCGCCCGCTGGAGGACCGCCGGAAGGCGGATGAAAAGGCGCGCGTGGTCTGCCTGCGCCTGTGGATGGAGACTCAAGGGGTTGATGGGGACAAGATCCCTGAGGCCAGGGTGGAGATGGAGGCGGAGCGGGTGAGCCGCGAACGGGGAGTTCCTCTCCCCATGTCGGGCAAGACCATACTATACGACGGAAAGACAGGTGAGCCCTTTGATCAGCCGGTCACCGTCGGCATGATCTACATGATGAAGCTGGCACACCTGGTGGAGGACAAGGTGCACGCTCGCTCCACCGGCCCCTATTCCCTCGTCACCCAGCAGCCTCTGGGTGGCAAGGCCCAGTTCGGCGGGCAGCGGTTCGGCGAGATGGAGGTATGGGCTCTGGAGGCCTATGGGGCAGCGCACACCCTTCAGGAGATGCTGACCATCAAGTCGGACGACGTGATCGGCCGGGTGAAGGCCTACGAGGCCATCGTCAAGGGCGAGAAGATCATCGAGCCCGGCGCGCCCGAGTCCTTCCTGGTGCTGGTGAAGGAGCTGCAGAGCCTGGGGCTCTCGGTTGAAGCCTTGAACGAGAAGGGCGAGCGCATCCCGCTGGGGAAGGACGAGCGGGACGATCACGGTCCGCGCCTCGGGCTGGGTTTGGGCGTGCCAAGGTTGACGCCGCGTCGCCGGGGGCGCTCAAGATAATGGATTTGACTAACATTTACCATTGCCGTATAATTTTAATTTGCTGATTTTCGGGTTACTTTCACGGGAGGAAGTCGTTGCCAACCATCAATCAACTGGTGCGACGCGGGCGAAAGCAGCAGAAGAAGAAGAGCAAGGCCCCTGCTTTGCGCTACACCTTCAATGCGTTGAAGCGCAAGACGCAGTGGGGACCTGGGTCGCCGCAGAAGCGCGGCGTGTGTACTCGGGTAACCACGACGAGCCCGAAGAAGCCGAACTCTGCGTTGCGCAAGATCGCCCGAGTGCGGCTATCCAATGGGATAGAGGTCACGGCCTATATTCCAGGGGAAGGCCACAATCTGCAGGAACACTCGACCGTGCTGATACGGGGCGGCCGCGTCAAGGACTTGCCCGGCGTGCGCTATCACATCATCAGAGGTCCTCTTGACGCGGATGGAGTAGAGGGGCGCAGGCGTGGGCGCTCCAAGTACGGCGCAAAGCGCCCTAAGGAGTAAATCTCGTCCTGCTACATGGTGCAGCCATGGTGGAGGCTTAGGCTCCGATTGGCAAATTGCAGGCCAAATTCAGGATAGGCGCTTCGTCGTTCTGGAGCCGGCAAAACCCAACGGATCCCTTGGAGTTGGGGCTGTAATATCAAGTGTTGGTCTGGCTTCTCTAAGTGCCTATCCGGAGACCGCTCAGAGGGGGTTCCGGAAGGTTCTAAGGGGGAGAGGTCCCGACTCGAAGGGATCGTTTTTGCGTGTTGGCAGGCTTGCTGCTGTCTTACGAAGTGAGGGAGCGTTATGCCGAGACGGGGTCAGGTACCCAAGCGCAAACTGCAACCGGATCCCAAGTACAACAGTGAACTGGTGGCGCGCTTTATCAATACCGTGATGCGGCGGGGCAAGAAGAGCCTGGCTGAGCGCATCGTGTACGACGCCTTTGATATCATCGAGCAGAAGGCCAAGGGGAATCCGTTGGAGCTGTTCGAGCGGGCGGTGAGCAACGCTGCGCCGGTGCTTGAGGTCAAGCCGCGTCGCGTGGGTGGCGCTACTTACCAGGTGCCGGTGGAGGTGCGGCCCGACCGGGGCATCTCATTGGCCATGCGCTGGCTGGTGCAGAATGCCAAAGCTCGGCCGGGCAAGTCCATGGCCCAAAAGTTGGCTGCGGAGCTGATGGATGCCGCCAACAACACCGGCGCGACCATTAAGAAGAGAGAGGATACTCACCGGATGGCGGAGGCCAACAAGGCCTTTGCCCACTATCGGTGGTAAGTGGGGAGGATTCCGGGTTCGGTTTGGGCGCGGGTACCCTGAGCGGGGTGCTGGCGCCCTTAGGTTGTGAGTGGCCGGCCTGGGTGCCTCGGCATGAGGTCCGGTTCTCGGAGCCATACCAGGTTGATTGAAGCAAATGAGTAGACCAGTCCCATTAGAACGAACCCGGAACATAGGGATCATAGCCCATATTGACGCAGGCAAAACGACCATCACCGAGCGTATCCTGTACTACACTGGCAAGACCTACAAGATGGGGGAGGTGCACGAGGGTACGGCGGTGATGGACTGGATGGCCCAGGAGCGCGAGCGAGGCATTACCATCACGGCCGCCGCTACCACGTGCTACTGGCGAGACCATCAGATTAACATCATTGATACGCCCGGGCACATCGACTTCACCGCGGAAGTCCAGCGCAGCCTGCGCGTCTTGGACGGTGGGGTGGTGGTCTTCGACGGCGTGGCCGGCGTCGAGCCGCAGTCAGAAACCGTCTGGCGGCAGGCGGATCGCTATCGCGTGCCCCGGGTGTGCTTCGTTAACAAGATGGATAGGGCCGGGGCCGACCTGCAGCGCACCATGAAGATGATCGAGGAGCGGCTGCACGCGACACCGGTCGCCCTCCAAATTCCTATGGGGAGGGAGGAGAACTTCGTCGGTGTGGTGGACTTGCTACTGCAGGAGGCCATCATCTACACCGACGAGCTGGGCACCAGACTCGAAGAAACGGAAATCCCGGAGGAATTGCAGGAGGAGGCGTGTGAGCTGCGGGAGTTGCTCATCGAGAAGGTGGCCGAGACGGACGAGGCCCTTACCCACAAGTACCTGGACGGTGAGGAGATCAGCGTTGAGGAGTTGAAGGCTGCGCTGCGACGGGCGACGATTGACCTGAAGCTGGTGCCGGTCTTGTGTGGTTCGGCGCTGAGGAACAAGGGTGTGCAGCCTTTGCTGGATGCGGTGGTGGACTACCTGCCATCGCCCCTGGACATCCCGCCCATCAAGGGCATCAACCCCAGGACGGGTGAGGAGGAAAGCCGGGCGGTGGCCGAGGATGAGCCCTTCTCGGCGCTGGTGTTCAAGATTGTCTCGGACCCGTACGTCGGCCGGCTGGCCTACTTGCGGGTGTACTCGGGTCGGCTGGACAGCGGATCCCGGGTGTACAACGCAACTAAGGATCGCAAAGAACGCATAGGGCGCCTGCTGCAGATGCACGCCAACCACCGTGAGGAGATTTCCACGGTGTACGTGGGCGACATCGCCGCGGCGGTGGGCTTGAAGCACACTTTCACGGGTGATACCTTAACAGACGAAGGGCATCCGCTGATCCTGGAGAGCATCACCTTCCCTGAGCCGGTCATCTCCGTGGCCATCGAACCCAAGACCAAGGCCGATCAGGACAAGATGTCCATCGCCCTCCAGCGCTTGGCTGAGGAGGATCCCACCTTCAAGGTGCGGACCGACCCCGAGACGGGTCAGACTCTCATCTCCGGCATGGGCGAGTTGCACCTGGAGGTGCTGGTAGACCGCATGCTCAGGGAGTTTAAGGTGTGGGCCAAGGTCGGCAAGCCCCAAGTGGCCTATCGCGAGACCATCACCCGGCCGGCACGGGGCGAAGGGCGCTTTGTGCGGCAGACAGGGGGCAAAGGGCAATACGGCCACGTGGTGCTGGAGCTGGAGCCGCTGGAAAAGGGTAGCGGCTACCAGTTCGAGGATACCATCAGGGGCGGTGTCATCCCCCAGGAGTTCATACCGGCGGTGGATGCCGGTATTCGGGAGGCCATGGAGAGCGGCGTTCTGGCCGGGTATCCGTTGGTCGACTTCAAGGCCTGCCTGGTGGACGGCTCCTATCACGAGGTGGACTCCTCGGAGATGGCCTTCAAGATTGCCGCGTCCATGGCGCTGAAAGATGCGGTGCAACGGGCTGGCCCGGTCCTTCTGGAGCCCATCATGAAGGTCGAGGTGGTGATGCCGGAGGAGTATGTCGGCGACGTCATCGGCGACCTGAACGCCCGGCGGGCGCAGATCTTAGGGATGAACCCGCGCATTGGCGGGTTGCAGGCAGTGGATGCTATGGTGCCTTTGGGCAACATGTTCGGCTACGCCACCGCCCTGCGGTCCATGACCCAGGGTCGTGGCACTTTCACGATGGAGTTCGATCACTATGCCCAGGTGCCGCCCGAACTGGCTCGGCAAATCATCGTGGGCGGCATCTGAGCGGGCACTGTGACCGGTGGAGGTATCGTCGGCAGCGGCTCTGTGTTCGTTGGCCACGCCGGTACAGTGGCCGGGCCAAGGTCCGGCGGAAGCAAATGAGAAACCGAGTTCTGACGAAAAGGGGTGCTATCATCCAATGGCTAAGCCAAAGTTTGAGCGGACCAAGCCTCACGTGAACGTGGGGACGATAGGGCACGTAGACCACGGGAAGACCACCCTGACGGCGGCCATCACGAAGGTGGCGGAGATGAAGGGGTGGGGGAAGTTCATGGCGTACGATGAGATCGACAACGCGCCGGAGGAGAAGGCGCGGGGTTTGACGATCTCGATCTCGCATGTGGAGTACGAGACGGAGAAGCGGCACTACGCGCACGTGGACTGTCCGGGGCATGCGGACTACATCAAGAACATGATCACGGGGGCGGCGCAGATGGACGGGGCGATCTTGGTGGTGAGTGCGCCGGATGGTCCGATGCCGCAGACGCGGGAGCACGTATTGCTGGCGCGGCAGGTAGAGGTGCCGGCGATGGTGGTGTTCCTGAACAAGACGGACATGATGGATGACCCGGAGCTATTGGAGTTGGTGGAGTTGGAGCTGCGGGAGCTATTGGACACGTACGGGTTTCCTGGGGACGAGATACCGATCGTGCGTGGGAGTGCGTTGCAGGCGTTGGAGAGTCCGTCGAAGGATCCGAACGACCCGGTATACGCTCCGATATTGGAGCTGCTGCGGGTGATAGACGAGTACATTCCGGAGCCGAAGCGGGAGGTGGACAAGCCGTTCCTGATGCCCATCGAGGACGTGTTCTCGATCAAGGGGCGGGGGACGGTGGTGACGGGTAGGGTAGAGCGGGGGCGGGTGAAGGTAGGGGATGAGGTGGAGATTGTGGGTTTGGGGCCGACGCGGAAGACGGTGGTGACGGGGGTGGAGATGTTTCGGAAGACGTTGGATGAGGGCCTAGCGGGGGACAACATTGGCGTGTTGCTGAGGGGGATAGATCGGGACGAAGTAGAGCGAGGGATGGTGTTGGCGACACCCGGGACGATCACGCCGCACACGGAGTTTGAGGGGGAGGTGTACGTGTTGAGGAAGGAGGAGGGGGGCCGGCACACGCCGTTCTTCAGCGGGTATCGGCCGCAGTTCTACATCCGGACGACGGACGTGACGGGGACGGTGATGTTGCCGGAGGGGGTAGAGATGGTGATGCCCGGGGACAACGTGAGCCTGCGGGTGAAGCTGATCGAGCCGGTGGCGTTGGAGCCAGGGAGCCGGTTTGCCATTCGAGAGGGTGGTCGGACTGTGGGTGCCGGCGTCTTGACCAAGATCCTGGCATAGGTGCATGGGCTATGGCAAAGAAGGCTATTAGAATGGTCATCACGCTGGCCTGCACCCAGTGCAACGAGCGCAACTACACGACGACGAAGAACCGTAGGAACGACCCAGGTCGCCTGGAGTTGCGGAAATATTGTCCCCGATGCCGTGAGCACGTGCTCCATCGGGAAACCAAGTAGCAGGCTTGCTCGCAGGGGTTGTTCCGAACAGGTGGCCCCGGGGAGGCTGCCTGCCACGTGAGTCAATCGCTCAGGGGCTAGGCTTCGAAGTAATGCACCTAGCCCCTGGTCTGTGACTGAGCAGTGGTCATAGGGATGGCCACCATGCGGAAGCGAGGCGGAGGCAGAGAATCTGTGGCTAAAGCTGCAAGGGCCGGCGCACAGGAAAACCGGATCGTGCGCTACTTTCGCGAAACCCGTTCAGAGCTGAGGAAGGTTGTCTGGCCCAGTCGCCAGCAAGCCATTAATTTGACCATCATCGTTCTGGCGGTGATGGTGGCGATGAGCGCGCTGCTGGGCCTGACCGACTGGGTGTTTGCTACGATCTTCGCGCAGATTATTCGCTAGCGACGGGTGGAAGTCGAGCGTGGTGATGCAAGATCAAGAAGTACAGGTAGTCTCTGATGAGCTTGCTGAGCCCTTGGAGGCGCAGGCCGCGGATGCAGAGGTTGCGGAGCCCGTGCTGACAGAAGCACTCGAGGGCGAGGCCGAGGAGCCCGAAGAATCCGCCGAGCCCGCTGCCGAGGCGGAAGAGGCCACGCCGAAGGAGGCCGAGGACGACGGACGTGCCTGGTACGTGGTGCACACGTATTCCGGGTACGAGAACAAGGTGAAGCGCAACCTGGAGCACCGCATCGAGGCCGTGGGCATGCAGGGCCAGATATTCCAGATCGTCGTCCCCGTAGAGGAGGAAGTGGACATCCGGGAGGGGAAGCGGCGCATCGTGGAGCGCAAGATCTTCCCGGGCTACATCCTCGTCCAGATGATCATGAACGACGAGACCTGGTCACTGGTGCGCCACACGCCGGGGGTGACCGGCTTTGTCGGCTCCGGTCCGCGCCCGGTGCCCCTCTCCCAGGAAGAGGTTGACCGCATCCTGCAGCGCATGGAAACCGAGGAGCCCAAGGTGCGGGTCAGCTTCCGCAAGGGGCAGACAGTGCGCATCGTGGATGGGCCATTTGCGGACTTTCACGGTGTGGTGGATGACATAGACCCCGAGCGTGGTAAAGTGCGGCTCCTGGTGTCTTTCTTTGGTCGAGAGACGCCGGTCGAGTTAGACTTCACCCAGGTTGAGAAGAGCTGAGGTAGCCGCCCTTAGTTGTGGTGGTTTTGGGCGGCGGACCGGGGTCCGCCGCGAGCATGATGGGCAAATAGGTTCTATCCGGAAACCCCCCGGGGTGCGCGACGACATTGGCTTCGCCCGAGGACACCGTCGGATAGCGGGGTTTCCGGATAGGTTCTAAGAGCCGAGACCGAGAAGAGGTGGCGGGACTTATGGCACAGAAAGTCAAAGCCGTCATCAAGCTGCAGATACCGGCCGGCAAGGCGAGCCCGGCCCCGCCGGTTGGCCCGGCTTTGGGCCAGCACGGCGTCAACATCATGCAATTCTGCAAAGAGTACAACGCGCGGACGGCCAGCCAGGCCGGCAGCATTGTGCCTGTGGTGATCACGGTCTACCAGGACCGGTCGTTCAGCTTCGTCACCAAGACACCGCCGGCGGCTGACCTCCTCAAGAAGGCCGCCGGCATCGAGAAGGGTTCCGGCGAGCCCAACCGAGAGCATGTCGGCAGCATCACGCGCCAGCAGATCCGCGAGATCGCCGAAATCAAGATGAAAGATCTCAACGCCAACGACATCGAGAGTGCCATGCGCATGATCGAAGGCACTGCCCGCAGCATGGGGATTGTCGTCAAGGACTAGGGAGTGGAGCAGCATGGCGAAGAAGCAGGGTCGTAAGTACAGGGAGGTGGCCAGCCGGGTGGATCGCAACCGGACTTACTCCCCGGAAGAGGCTATCAGGCTGGCGAAGGAGACCTCCTTCACCAAATTTGACGCCACCGTCGAGCTTCACATGCGTCTGGGGGTGGATCCGCGACATGCGGACCAGCAGGTGCGGGGCGTGGTGATATTACCACACGGTACCGGGCGCAAGGTGCGTGTCCTGGTGTTTGCCGAGGGCGAGGCGGAGAAGATCGCGCAGGAGGCCGGTGCGGACTACGTCGGCGGCGATGACTTGATCAAGGAGATCCAGGACGGATGGCTGGACTTCGATGTGGCCATAGCCACTCCGCAGATGATGGGTAAGGTCGGCCGCCTTGGCAAGATCCTCGGTCCCCGTGGGTTGATGCCCAACCCCAAGTCTGGCACCGTGGTGCGCGAAGAGGACCTGCCCCGAGTGATTCAGGAGGTACGGCAGGGCCGTGTGGAGTTCAAGGTAGACCGCACAGCCAACCTGCACGTGCCCCTGGGGAAGGTGAGCTTCTCCGAGGAGCAACTGCTGGAGAACCTGGCCACGGTGGTGGATGCCGTCCAGCGCGCTCGCCCGCCGTCATTCCGAGGCCAGTACATCAAGAAGATGGTCTTGACCACGACGATGGGTCCGGGCATCAAGCTGGACTTGCCCGAGACGCTGGCCCTGAAAGCGGCCTAGGATTTCATAAAGCTTGTCAGCCGAATAGCCTTGTTCGTGCCGTAGACAGCAGGCGCTCAAAGCTTAAAACCCCAGCCTGCCGAGGCTGCTATGCAGTTCCACACCAGAAGGGTGGTACTGAGCCTTTGCGCCTGTGTGTCGTTCGGCACGCAGGCGTTCTTGTTTGGTCAGCCAATGAGCTATCAAGCCCGTGTGAGCTCCGGAGAAGTGCTCTTCAGACCTTCGCAGGGGCCAAGGCATCTTGGTTTCGCTGCATCTGGTGGACAAAGGAGGTGAGTGAGCTTGGCGATTTCCAGGGAGAGGAAAGAGCAGGTCGTTGAGGAACTCACGGAGTTGCTCAAGGCAAGTCAGGGCATCGTCCTGACCGACTATCGAGGTCTCAACGTCAACGACATGATGAACTTGCGGCGGCGGTTGCACGAGAGCGGGGCGGTCTTCAAGGTGGCCAAGAACACCTTGACCAAGCTGGCCCTGCAGCGGGCGGGCCTGCCTACGCCGGAAGACATGTTGGAAGGCCCCACGGCCATCACGTTCCTCAAGGACGACGTGGCCGGCCCGGCCAAGACGTTGCTGGACTTCGCAAAGCAGACCGGCATCCTGAGCCTCAAGGGCGGACTCTTGGGCAACAGCATCTTGAGCGCTGAAGCTGTGAGTGACCTGGCCAAGTTGCCGCCCCGGGATGTGCTCCTGGCGCAACTGGTGGCTGCCATCCAGGGACCGATGGCCAACCTGGCGAACATCCTCATGGCACCCATGCGGGACCTGGTGTACGTGCTGCAGGCCCGCGCGGAGGGGAGAGCGGAGGCCGGCTAACGAGCCTATCCGGAAACCCCTTTTGCTCCCGCCGGGCCCTAGTCCGGCGGCAGACCGAGAACCTATCCGGAAGCCCCGCTATCCGACGGCGTCCTCGGGCGACGGCAATGCCGTCGCGCACCCCGGGGCGATGATGCCCCTCCTGAGCGCTTTCCGGATAGGCGCCAAAAACCTATCCGAAAAAATGTTCGTGGTGTGAGCTTCAGCGCCTTTCGAATAGGCTCTAATGGGCGGCCATCGCGTGATTACATGATCTACACGAAAGTTTCATGAAGAAGGAGAAGAAAGATGTCCGACAAGCTGGAGAAACTGGTTGAGGAGTTGGAGAGCCTGACGCTGGTCGAAGCTGCAGAGCTGGCCAGGATGTTGCAGGACAAGTGGGGCGTGACGGCGACTGCGCCGGTGACAGTGGCTGCGGCGCCGGGCGTCGCGGTTGCAGAGGCGGCGCCGGCTGAGGAGGAGAAGACCGAGTTCGACGTGGTCCTCAAGGAGATCGGCGCCAACAAGATCCCCGTCATCAAGGTGGTCCGCGAGCTGACCGGCCTGGGCCTGCGTGAGGCCAAGGAGGCTGTGGAGGCTGCCCCCAACACCATCAAGAGCGGCGTCAGCAGGGAAGAGGCTGAAGCAGCCAAGGCCAAGCTGGAGGAAGTGGGCGCTGTCGTCGAGATCGTCTAACTCAACCTCCTGCTCGTTCGTAGTGCGCGCTTTAGCGCGCTAAAGCGCGCACTGCGAACCATTGTCGGGGGCTAACTTTTCGATCTCCGGCTGCGCCCCAGCATCACCCCCAGGAGCGCTGCCACACCGACCGCCCCGGCTACCGCAGCCACCTTCGGCCGCGGGTCAGGGTGTTCTAGCTGCCCGCCGACATACTCCAGGAACAGCCGTCCCCACTTTGTCTTCAGGGCCGCGTCTACCCGGTGCCGGCCCACCATCGGGTACCAGTAGAGGTCGTGGTACGCCCGCGAGGCCAGGTAGGACCACGGCACCAGCGGGCTTTGGAGGAGAATCTTCTCGAAGGGCTTCAGCGGTCCGTGGTAGATCGCTTTCTGACCCCGGCTGGCGAAGGTGTCCTCCTGCACGAAGCCCCAGCGTTCCTCGGCCACATCCACATGGCCCACGATCTCGATCTCGCGTGGGTCACCGACGCCCAGACCCCGCTCGTGGGCCAGCCGGATGAAGGGGATGGACAGGGGATCGAAGCCCTGGAGCTGGGCGGAGATGGCGTCAATGGCCACCTGATCGGCCGATGCCAGGATCACGTCCTTCTCGTGCCAGCGCATGGCCCGGGGTCCGGGGCCGTCGCCGGCCAAGGTCCCGTCCATCACCGCGAAAAGCCCCGTGTGAATCTCCTGCTGGATGGCCAGCAGGTCCACCACCGTCTCGTGGATCACGCTGTGGGTCCAGTGGCGCCGCTCGGTCAGGAGCCCGCCAAAGGCGTTCTTCATGGCACCGGTGATGGTGGTGAAGACATGGGTCTTCACCGTCGGGAGCTGGATGATGTTGCGGCCAATGAACATCTTGGGGATGAGGATGCCGTCCGGGTAGACATCGTTGAGGACCAGCATCTCGGCCTTGGGCTCGTAGCGCACCCATTCGATTTGGGGCTCGTAGAGGTGGACGTTGCGCACGCCGTAGCGGTCCACCACCGCCTTGTGGCCGTTGTTGCGCTCCCCAATGTAGGCATCCACCACCACTGTGCGGTTGTGAGCGGCGACGAGGCTCTCGCGACGATAGCCCTCCTCCAATAGCGTCTTGATGACGCCTTCCACCTGCCAGGGGGTGCTGGAGCAGGCCGGATACCAGGTCTGCCAGGAGATGTTGATCTTGAGGATGGTGTCACGGTCCCTGGGCAGGGCAGCCTGGTAGCCGGCCAGCCGCATGAGGCGGGCGTAGTCCTCGAGGACGGTCTCAGGACGCGTGCGCAGGATGGCCACCTTGCCCCGGCCGGGGAAGTCTTTCGGGATCATGGGACCTGGCTCCTGCCCCTAGTGGGCTGTCAATCCTGAATCTTTGGATACAGGCGCTTTAACTTGGTGCGCGCATCAGCAGTGGTAAAGTGCCAGTCCACTCGAACGGTCTT
>FWWM01002691.1_pt1 | contig 46878 bp, 52 predicted proteins | sample 2228351 | NCBI WGS metagenome assembly FWWM01 (sample SAMEA103939774, study PRJEB20133) | metagenome
CGGCGCAAGCCGCCGGGGGCGCCCCCGTGTCCCCGGGACGCGCTGCTCAGCTCTCGGCCGCGGCGCCCCCGCCGGCGGGGAGGATCTCGACCAAGTCGCCGGTGCGGATCCGCCCGCCGCGCAGCACCCGCGCATACACCCGGCTCCAGCCCGGATGGAGCTGGTGGTGGATGCGGTTGAAGTCGCCCCCCGCAAAGCTCGCCCGGATGGTCCTGCAGGGGGTCGTGTAGCGGGTCACCTCCGCGACCACCACGTCGCCCAGCCGGAGCCGGCAGCCGGGCACCACGAGCTCCCAGTCGAGCCCTTCGATGGTGAGGTTCTCGCCCGCCGTCCCCGGCGCGATCGGGTGCCCCTCGGCCTGCAGGGCCAGGATGCGCTCGAGCGAGTAGAGGCAGAGCGCGCGCTCCGGCCCGCCGTGGTTCTCCGAGTCGCGGTGGCCGTCGCCAATGATACCGAGCTCCGTCACCTCGGCCTCCTCGACGGGCAGCTTCGGCACCCCGCCGGGAGAAACGCCGATCTGCGCGATGCGCCCGGTACGGCTCATGCGCTCAGCCTACCATCAGCGCTCCTCGCTGCGAACCAGCCGGCCGCCGCCGCTCCCCGCCTTGCCGGCACTGCCCCCCTGCGGCGCGGGGGCCGCGGCCGCTGCTCCCGGAGCCGGCGGCAGGCGCTTCCGTCACCGCCGCCCGCGAGCCCGCGCCCGGCGGTAGCGCGGCCGGCGCGCTCCGGAGGGCTCGGCGGTAGCCGGAGACCGGTGTTTGCGGGCGGCCGTCGTGCCGTGCATGAGAGCCGCGGGATTCGTCCAGTCCGACGCACCTCGAATCCACGCACGGCCGGACGCCCTCGGGGAGCAGCACGGGTTCCCCCTGCGCTGCGCAGAGGCTGCAAACTCGCGCTTGCTCCATGCGAGCCTTGGGCCTACATTTGCGCCGATCGCTCGAATCGCGCGGAGGCTCGTTCCGAGATGAGTGCTCGAGTGGTGGTAGCGGCCCTCGGGTTGGCGATGCTCGGCGTGCTGGCGGCCGCCGCAGCCGGCGGCACCGGGAGCGTCGAGGCCCAGTCTGGGACCGTCGTTGTCGACAACTGCACGCCCCTGGGCTTGAACCGGGACGACCCGACGGTGTGCCGGTCCTGGTGCGAGGTCATCCCTGAAGGGGACGTTGTCATCGAGATCTGCTATTACGAGCCGCTCGTCACCCCGTCGCCGAGCCCCACGCCGACGCCGACCGCTACCCCGCCGGCACCGACCGCGACCCCGACCCCAAGCCCGACGCCGGCGTCCACGCCTACGCCGACTCCGACGCCCACCGCGACCCCGACGCCCACCGCGACCCCGACGCCAAGCCCGACTCCGACGCCCACGTCCGCCGCGGCTCCGGACGAGGGGGCAGCGGGTTTCGCGACGTCGACGCCGACCCCGACGCCAGCCCCGCCGCGGACGGGGACCGGGGCGGCCGGCGGTGCGAGCGGCGGGTGGGCGGCCGCCGCGGCGCTCTGGGCCGCGATCGCTGCCGCCGCGGCCGGCGTCCTCGGCCTCGCCCTCCGCGAGCGCCGCAGATGAACGCCGCGGGTCGAGGCGGCCAGGCGGGTTCGGAGCCGGGCACGGCGCCTTCGGCCTAAGCCGCCCGGTACCGCCGGCCATGCCAACTCTTCCCTGCTCCGGGGTCCGTCGAGCCGGGTCCTCTCCGGGCTCGCGGGGTGAAAAGGCAGATTGGAACGGGCCCGCTCCCTCGCGCCGGGCCCGTGGGGTCAATTGCACGCGCCTTGGAGCCGGACCCGCACAGCCCGTCTAGGGCGCCGAGCCGGCGCCCTCACCCCCAACGGCCGGTCCGCTCAGCCGAGGAAGGCGGTCACCTCGCGCACGTACTCCTCCGTCTTCTCCAGCGGGAGGAGGTGGCCCGCGCCGGGGATGACGGCGAGCTGCGAGTTCGGGATGAGCCGGTGGAAGAGCTCGCCGTAGGCCGGCGGGACGAGGCGGTCGCCGTCGCCCCAGAGGATGAGCGTCGGCGCCTTGATGCGGTGGATGCGCTTCTTCAGCCCCTTGTCCGGGATCGGCCAGATGAACTTCCCGGTCGCGGCGAAGTTGGCGATCTGCCGGTACATCCGCTCCGCCATCTCGTCCGCGTCCGCGGGCGGGCGGAAGAGCTCCTGGAGCGCGGGAGGGAGGTTCGACGGGTCCGCCACCAGGTACTGGGGCAGCTCCTGGGGGAGGAGGATGAACATATCCGTCACCGGCGTCTCGTCCATCCAGAGGCCGACGGGCGCGACGAGGACGAGCTTCCGCACCATGTCCGGGCGGGCGGCGGCGAGCTCGGCGGCGAACATCCCGCCCAGCGAGTGCCCGGCGAGGTAGAACGACGTGAGCCCGATCGCGTCGCAGAAGTCCTGGTAGTACACGACCATGTCGTGGACGTCATCGAGGTGCTCGAGCCCCGGCGTGTCGTCCCATCCGGGGTGGACGGGCGCGATGACCTCGTACCGCTCGGCGAGCGCCTCCAGGTCCGGCGTGAACCCCTGCGCCATCCCCCCGGCGCCGTGGAGCCAGAGGAGGGGCTCGCCCTTCCCCGCGCGGTAGACGCGCGGCTTGAACATCCCGTCGCGGACGCTGATCGTTTCCGGTTCGATAGCCATGGTGCTCCTTCCTCAGGTTCGATGACGGTCAGGCGATGACCGGCTCGCGGATGTCTCCCACCTTCGCACGCTTCTCCGGCGGAAGCGGCTTGATGAACCAGTGGTCCTCGTACCCGCTCCAGATGTTGCGGAGCTTCGGCATCACCTTCTCGGCGAAGAGCTTCGTGTTGTAGAGGACCTTCTCCTTCGGCATGTTCCCGATCTGCATGAGGCACATGAGCTGGCCGACGCGGAGCCCCTTGATCACCTCCTCGAGCTGCTGGGCGACCGAGTCCGGGCTGCCGGCTACGACGTACCCCTGCTCGACGAAGTCCTTCCAGGTCAGGTTCTGGCGAAGGGCGGAAGCCGCGGCGCCGACCTGGGCGCGGATGCCCGCCCGCACCGTCTTCAGCGTGCGGTAGCCGGGAGCGTCGGCGAAGCCGGTGTAGACGTGCAGGCAGCGGTTGTAGAAGTAGTCGACGTGCTCGGCGTACAGCCGCTCGGCTTCGGCGTCGGAATCCGCCACGCAGACGAGCTGCAGGAACCCCGCCCGGAACGGGTTGTCGTCGCCGCCGAGCTCCTCCACCCGGCGCCAGAAGCTGTCCATGACGGTCTTCCCGCGGATGTAGCCGAAGTAGGAGAGGTAGCAGTAGACGTATTTCTTCTCGGTGGTCCAGTCCCACGTCTCCAGCGAGCCGCCGCCCGGGATCCAGATGGGCGGGTGCGGCTGCTGGAGCGGCCGCGGCCACGGGTTCACGTACCGCACCTGGGTGTACTTCCCGTTGAAGTGGAAGGTGTCCTTGCGGGTCCAGCACTGGAGGATGAGGTCGTGCGCCTCGTAGTACCGCTCGCGGAGGGTGGCGGGAGTGACGCCGTAGGCGAAGTTCGTGTCCATGCTCGTCCCGACGGGGAAGCCGGCCACGAGCCGCCCGCCGGAGATGACGTCGAGCATGGCGAACTCCTCGGCGACGCGGATGGGCGGGTTGTACAGCGCGATGGAGTTGCCGAGCACGACGAGCGCGGCCCGCTCGGTCCGGCGGGCGAGCGCCGCGGCGATGAGGTTCGGGCTCGGCATGAGCCCGTAGGCGTTCGAGTGGTGCTCGTTGCAGCAGATCCCGTCGAAGCCGCACCTCTCGGCGTACTCCAGCTCGTCGAGGTACTCGTTGTAGACGTGGTGCCCCTTCTCGGGGTCGAAGAGGTTGTAGTCGACGTCGACCCAGACGCTGCGGTGCTTCTGCTGGAAGTCGTCCGGCAGGTAGGGCCAGGGCATGAGGTGGAACCAGTGGAACTTCATCTCCGCACCCTCCGGGCGAGCGACGCCCCCTTAGGATTCGGCTAATCAATACGCGTCCGGGAAGGGCGCGTCAACCGCCCGTGTTGCGACCGGCGCGGGGCCGGTGCGTAAGCGAGCCCGCGCCGCCGGATGCGAGCGGGCGCTACACTCACCCCGTGCTCTTCGAGGAGGGGTTCGCCCAGGTCAACGGGCTGCGGCTGCGGTACCGGGTAGGGGGCGCGGGCCCGCTCGCGGTCTTCGGCCACGGGCTGCTCGGCCGGATCGAGCAGTTCGATGCCGGCGGGGCGCTCGGCGCGATCCTGGAGCGGGTGCGGCTCCTCCTCTTCGACGCCCGCGGGCACGGGGAGTCGGAAGGGCCGGAGGACCCGTCCGCCTACCGCTGGGACACGCTCGGGGAGGACATGGTGCGGCTGGCGGCGGCGTTCGGCGACGCACCGGCGGTGCTGGGCGGCGCCTCGATGGGCGCGGGCGCAGCCCTCTGGGCCGCGGTCGAGCGGCCGGAGTCGGTGCGGGCGCTCGTGCTCGCGGTCCCGCCGCCGCTCGGGCCGCCGGAGGTTCGCGGCCGCGACGAGCACGAGGCGATCCGCGCGCTCGAATTCCTCGCGGCCGCCATCGAGGCGTACGGGCTGGAGACGACCGCCGAGCTGGCGAAGTCGTTCCCCGGCTTCGCCGCGACACCGGAGGAAGCGGAGGAGCGGGCAGCCTGGCTCCGCGCCCAGAACCCCCGCACGGTCGTCCACGCCATCCGCGGCCTCCTCACCGCCCCCATTCACGACCCGGAGGCGTACCGCCGCATCCGCGTGCCGACGCTCGTCCTCGCCCACGAAGGGGACGGCCTCCACCCCGTGCGCGCGGCGAAGCTGCTCGAGGAGAAGATCGCCGACTGCCGGGTCCGCGTGGCCCCGGAGCCGAACTGGTGGCAGGCGCACCCGGATGAGTTCGTACGCGAGGTGCGGCGCTTCCTCGACGAGGTGCTGTGAGGGTCGTCAGGCCTCGGGCGCCGGAGGCGGCCCCGCGCGGAGCTCCGACCAGACGTATCCCGCGACCGCGGCGACGACCATGGCGCCGAGGGCGACGCCGGTGAGGATGGCGAGCGCGTCGCGGAGCGCATCGCTCCCGCCCGAGTAGGCGGCCCAGACGTCGACGGCGGTGAGCGCGAGGACGACGGCGAGGAGGGCGAGCCCTGCCGCGGCCTCGGCCCAGCGCCGGCGGAGGAGCAGCGAGGCCATCGCCACGCCGGCGAGCGCCCAGAACGGCACGGTCACGGGCACGACCCAGTCGCGGTGGGAGCCCCAGCTCGCCCGCGCCTCGAAGGCGAGGGCGACGAACCCGAGCCCGAGGGCGGTCCCCAGGATGATCGTCGCGTGGGCGCGCAGGAGCTGCGGGATGGGGAGCCGCGGCGGCTTCGGCTTCGCTTCCCCGCGATGAAGCTCGTCGACCTTCTGCGGCTCGTACGGTGCCGGGAGGGAGAAGTCTGCCATGCCGTCCGCGATCTTCCCCGGAACTCGCTTCGACTGCAAGCCGCCGGCGGCTCCGGTAGCCTGATGGGCGTGACGATCCGGCGAGAGGGCCACCTCGTCATCTGGTCGCCGCGGGAGCTGCCTCCGCCGGCGGAGGCCGCGGAGGCGCTCGAGGGCCACCGCTGGGAGCGGGCCCGCGTCGTCCTCCTCGACCTCACCGGGACGGCCGAGACCTCCCGGCGCTGGGAGGAGCGCGCGCTCGTGTGGCTCGCGCGTTTCCCGCTGCCCGTGGTGGCGGCGCTCTCGGGATCCCTCGGCTCGGGATGGAGCGAGCTCGCCGCCATGGCGGACGTCCGCGTGGCCGCGCCAGGGGCGGAGGCTGCCTTCCCGGGCGACCCTCCGCCTGCCGTCGCCGAGCGGCTGCGCACGCTCTTCGGCGGAGCGTGGCCCGCCCGGGCGGGAGCGGCGGAGCTCTTCGCCCGCGGGGTCGTGACCGCGCTCGACGACGACCCGCTCGGCGAGGCGCGCCGCCTCGCCGGGGTCATCGCCTCTCGCGGCCCCTACGCCGTGCAGCTGGCGAAGGAGGCGATCTGGCGGGGCCTGCGCATGCCCCTGGAGCAGGCGCTCCGCTTCGAGACCGATTTGACCCTCCTGCTCCAGACGACGAAAGATCGCGCGGAAGGTGTTCGCGCGTTCCTAGAGAAGAGGACACCGAACTTCGAGGGTGCCTGAGATGATCGTCCTGCTCGAACCGCCCGAGGCCTGGTCCATCATGATGCGCATCAGCGCGGTGGCGGTGGACAACGCCGACCTCTCGCCGGAAGGGAAGGAGGCGATCCGCCGCTGGCGGTCGGAGTACCGGGAGGGCTCCGAGGCGCTGGAGAAGCTCACGGAGGACCTGAACGAGGCGCTGAACGCCCACATCGACAAGAAGTTCATGCGGCGCATCAAGATGAAGGGATACCGCGCCGAGACGGTGAGGACGTAGCCATGGAAGTGCGGTTCACGGACGACGAAGTCAACGCGATGCTCGTGCTCCTCATCAACCGCATCGCCGACGAGGCAGGGCTGAGCGACCGCGACCGGGCGATGCTGAAGCGGTGGCGGATGTCGGAGATGCGCATCGGCAGCGACGAGATGAACGACCTCGTGCGCAAGGTGAACGAGGACCTCGCCCAGAGCTTCCGGCGCCGGGAGCGAAGCCAGATCCGGAAACCAGACTGGCGCGAGTGATGGCGGAGGAGGATCTCGTCCTCTTTTCGGTCGACGACCGGGGCGTGGCGACGGTGACGCTGAACCGTCCCGAGCGCCTGAACGCCATCAACCTCGCGATGCGCGACCTCCTCTGGACGTACCTGCTCGCCTGCCGCGACATGCCCGACTTGCGGTGCGTCGTCTTCCGCGGCAACGGCCGCTGCTTCAGCGCCGGCGCGGACATCTCCGAGTTCGGCACGGCCCCGAGCATCATGGACGCGCGGCGGGCGCGGCACGACCGGGATGTGTGGGGCCTCCTGCTCTCCCTTCCCGTCCCGACCGTCGCCCGCATGCACGGCTACTGCTACGGCGCCGGCCTCGAGCTGCCGCTCTGCTGCGACGTCCGCATCGCCAGCAGCGACGCCCGCTTCGCCCTGCCGGAGGTCACCCTCGCCTACATCCCGAGCGCGGGCGGGACGCAGACGCTCCCCCGTATCGTCCCCCCGGCCGTGGCGGCGCACATGATCCTGAGCGGAGAGCCGATCGGCCCGGAGGACGCCCTCCGCTGGGGGCTCGTCCACCGCGTCGTCCCCGCGGACGAGCTCGATGCCGCCGTGGAGGCGGCGGTGAGCGACGTGCTCGCCGGCCGGCTGCCGGGGCGCCGGCTGCCGCTCGAGGACCACTGGACCGGCGTTCTCTAGCCGGAACCGCACGCGCCGTACACTCGGATCGTCGTGCAGGACGCGCACCCTCCCCGGCCGCCCCTCATGCTCGGCTGCGGCGTTGCCGCCCTGGCGGCTGCCGCGCTCGTCCTGCTGGGCGCGTGTTTCGTCGCCTACCTGGAGTCGGGCGCGAACACCGGGCGCGTCACCCTCCTCCCGTACGACGCCTACGAGGTCGGTTCGATCGAGTACCACCCCGCAGAGCACTTCTACCTCGTCCGCCTCACGCCGAGCGAGTTCGTCGCCCTCGCCGACCTCGATGCCGCGAACCGAGCGGAGGAGGGACGGCGCTGCCGCGTGACGGCCGTCGCGCGCAGCGACCCGAAGCTGCCGGAGCTGCTGGAACGGTACCGGGAGCGGATGAACCCGGAGCTCGCGGGGTCGACGTACCTCCTCCGCGAGGACTGCTTCGGCGCGCTGTACGACGCCTCCGGCCTCAGGCTCGACGCCGACGGCCGCAACCTGGACCGGCACCCGGTCACCATCGATGCCCAGGGCCGGATCGTGGTGGACACGAGGGTGCGAATCTGCAGCGAGCGCACGGCCCGGGAGCTCTTCGCGGAAGTTCCCTGCGAGGGAGGCCCGTGAGCGGCGCTCCGGCCGCGGCCGCGCGGGCGGGCGACGGCTGGCTCGTCGGATTGGAGCCGCACCGGTGGCTCGTCGCCCGCGCGCTCGACGACGTCCCCGCCGTGCTGCGGGAGGCGGAGGGAGAGGCGCGCGGCGGCCGGCTCGCCGTCGGCTACGTCGCGTACGAAGCGGGGCCGGCCTTCGATCCGGCGGTCGCCTCCCACGCGCCCGGCGAGCTGCCGCCGGCGGCGTTCGCCCTCTTCTCGCGGTGGGAGGTCGTGCCTGCGCTCGAGGCGGATGGAGCATGGGAGCTCGGGCCGTGGCGGGAGGAGTGGCCGGAGGAGGCGTACCTCGCCGCGGCGGGGCGCATCCGCGAGGCGATCGAGCGCGGCGAGACGTACCAGGTGAACCTCACGTTCCGCCTGCTGGCGCCGTTCGGCGGCAGCGCCTGGGCGTTCTTCCTGGCCCTGAGCGCGGCGCACGACGCTCCCTGCGCCGCCTACCTCGACCTGGGCCGCTTCGCCATCTGCTCGGCCTCGCCGGAGCTGTTCCTGGAGGTGGAGGGACCGCTGCTGCGCAGCCGGCCGATGAAGGGGACCGCCCGGCGCCACCCCGAGCCGCGGCGCGACGGCGCTCGCGCGAGGGCGCTCCGGCGCTCCCCGAAGGAGCGGGCGGAGAACCTGATGATCGTGGACATGGTGCGGAACGACCTCGGGCGCGTCGCCCGCATCGGTTCGGTGCAGGTGCCGCGCCTCTTCACGGTGGAGCGGTACCCGACCGTGTGGCAGATGACGTCGACGGTGGAGGCGGAGAGCGACCGTCCACTGGCGGAGGTGGTCGGCGCCCTCTTTCCGCCCGCCTCGGTGACGGGCGCGCCGAAGGTGCGGGCGACGGAGCTCATCCGCGAGCTGGAGGTTTCGCCCCGCGGGGTGTACACGGGAGCGATGGGCTGGATCGGCCCGGGGCGGCGGGCCCGGCTGAACGTGGCCATCCGCACCGCGGTGATCGACCGCGCGAGCGGCACCCTCAGCTACGGCGTCGGGAGCGGCATCGTCTGGGACTCCCGCCCGCATCGTGAGCTGGCCGAGTGCCGGCTGAAGGCCGCGGTGCTGGCATCCCGGCCGCCGCAGTTCCGGCTCGTCGAGACGATGCGCTGGGAGCCGCGCCGGGGATTCGTGCTCTGGCGGGAGCACCTGCGCCGCCTGCGCCGTTCGGCGCAGCACCTCGGCTTCCGCTTCGATGCGGCGCGCGTGCGGTCGCAGGCGCGGGCGCTCTCGGCGCACTGGCGGGAGCCGATGCGGGTGCGCCTGCTGCTCGATCGCTCCGGCACCTGCGAGTGGGAGGCGGTGCCGCTGCGGGAGTCCCCGTTCCCCGCTCGGGTGCGGCTCGCCCTCGCAGCCCGGCCGGTGTCGTCCGCGGACGTGCGCCTCTTCCACAAGACGACGGACCGGGCGCCGTACGATGCTGCCCGGGAGGGGATCGGGCGGGACGCGGCCGACGACGTCCTCCTCTGGAACGAGCGGGGAGAGGTCACCGAGACGACGACGGCGAACGTGGTGATGGAGCTCGACGGGGAGCTCGTCACCCCGCCCGTTCGCTGCGGGCTGCTCGACGGCACCCTGCGCCGCGTCCTCGTGCGGCGAGGCATCGTGCGGGAGCGGGTGGTTCGGCTCGAGGATCTCGAGCGCTGCCGCCGCATCTGGGTCGTGAACTCCGTCCGCGGCTGGCGGGGAGCCTCGCTCGTCGGGACCGGAGGGGACGGGGAGCGTGCGCGGCCGCGAGTCGCAGAGGGCGTACGGGTGCGCTAGCATATCCCCGTCCGAAACGCACGCCCAAACTGACCCCGGAGATGCCATGAACACCATCGAGTTCCTGCAGATCTCGTCCGCAGTCGTGCCCGCGCGCGAGGCGCTGGTGGAGTTCGGGGGGAACAACAAGCGGATCACGTACGAGCAGATGGTTCCCCTCGTCTACAAGCTGGCGAACGCGCTCCAGGGGCTCGGGCTCGGGCGAGGAGACAAGGTCGCCGTGATGGCGACGAACAGCGCCGACTACGTCATCACCTACTACGCCTGCGCGGCGCTCGGCATCACCTTCGTGCCGCTGAACTACCGGGCGAAGGACGAGGAGCTCACGCACATGCTGAACGTGAGCGAGGCGCAGGCGCTTTTCGTGTCGCGCCGGTACCTGGACCTCGTCGCCCGCATCCGCTCCGCGCTCGGTTCGGTCAAGCACTACGTCTCGTACGACGGAGAAGCGGAGGGGTACATCGCCTACGACGAGCTCGTGGCGAACGCGAGCGAGGAGCCGGTGTTCGCCGACGTGGACGACGAGGATCCGACGATCCTCATGTTCACGAGCGGGACGACGGCGCTGCCGAAAGGCGTGGTGCTCACGTACCTCGACCTCACGGTGTACGTCACGAACACGATGGCGCCGGCGGACCCGGAGGTGCACGAGAAGACCCTCGTCTCGGCGCCCTTCTTCCACATCGCGGGGGCGACGGCGATGGTCTCCTCCATCTGGGGCGGCCGCACCCTCGTCATCCTGCCGCAGTTCACGCCTGAGGACTGGCTGAAGGCGGTGGAGCAGGAGCGCGTCACCCACGCCTTCGTGGTGCCCACGATGCTGAAGCGCATCATGGAGGTGCCGGACTTCGAGAAGTACGACATCAGCAGCCTCAAGCTCATCACCTACGGCGCGGCGCCGATGCCGTACGAGGTGGTGCGGAAGGCGTGCGACATCTTCCCGCCGCGCGGCATCGGCCTCATGAACGCCTACGGCCAGACGGAGTCCACCTCCACCCTCACCTTCCTCGGCCCGGAGGACCACGACCTGAGCACGGACCGGGAGAAGAAGGAGAAGCGGCTCCGGTCGGTGGGCAAGCCGATGGACGACGTCGAGATCGCCATCATGGACGACCAGAACAACATCCTGCCGCCCGGCAAGGAGGGCGAGATCTGCGTCCGCTCCGCGCGGGTGATGAAGGGGTACTACAAGCAGGAGGACGCCACCAGCGCGACGATCGTCGACGGCTGGCTGCACACGGGAGACGTCGGCTACCTCGACGAAGACGGCTACCTGTACATCACGGGGCGGAAGAAGGACCTCATCATCCGCGGCGGTGAGAACATCTCCCCCGGCGAGATCGAGGCGGTGCTCGAGGAGCATCCCGCCATCGAGGAGGCGGCGGTCATCGGCGTTCCCGACACCGACTGGGGTGAGGTCGTGAAGGCCGTGGTCGTCCTCAAGCCCGGCGCGAAGATCACCCCCGAGGAGATCCGGGAGTACGCGAAGAGCCGTCTCGCCTCCTTCAAGGCTCCGGAGTACGTCGCGGTCGTGCCGGAGCTGCCGCGCAACGCCATGGGGAAGGTCGTGAAGACGGAGCTTCGCAAGCTGTACGGGACGCCCACGAACGACAACGTCTGAACGTTCGCCCTGGCTGCGGCCGGCTGCGAGGCGCCGGGGTCCCCGGCGCCTCGTCGTTTCTGGTCGCGGTTCCCCCCAGGGGCGAGCTTCGGTAGGATCGCCAGCCGAACGCTGTCCTCTTCGAAGGGCAGGGCACCGCACGAGAGACGGATGGGAGACGAGATGAGCGAATCCCGAGCGTCGTCGCCTGCACCCACGAACCGGCCCGCGCGGCCGACCCGGCTGCGCGTCAACCTCGGCGGCCTCGCCATGCCGGTCGCCATCATCGGGGCCATCGCTGCGTTCGAGCTCGGACGCACGACGGACGCCCAGCGCGAGGTGTTCTTCAACATCAAGGCGCCGGCTGCGATGTACTTCCTCTTCGGGCTGTTCATGACCGTCGTGCTCGGGGCTCTCTTCCAGCGCATCCGCGTCTGGCGGCTTGCGAAGCCGTACCGGGTGACCGACAACCTCGGGGCGCGCATCGTCAACTTCTTCACGCTCGGCGCAGCGACGAGCCGGATCCCGAACGACCGCTACGCCGGCGTGATGCACTGGTGCATCTACTCCAGCTTCATCGTCCTCACCATCGTCACCATCCTGCTCGCCATCGACGACTACCTGCCGCTCATCGTGGGAAGCGATGCGGAGCACGCGTTCCTCACCGGCGGTGTCTACCTCGTCTACAGCCTCGTCGGCGACGTGTTCGGCATCATCGGCCTCATCGGGGTCGGCATGGCGGTGCACCGGCGGTTCTTCGTGCGCCCGCCGAAGCTCGGATGGGACCAGCGGCGGACGGAGGACGCGCTCGTCGTCGGGCTCCTCGGGGTCGTGCTCTTCACCGGCTTCCTCGTCGAGGGGCTCCGCATCGCGGCTGACGAGATCCCTGCAGGCCACGAGTCGTGGTCGTACTGGTCGCCGGGCGGCTGGGTGATCGCGAAGATCGTGGGCAGCTCGAACGTGGAGACGCTGCTCGACATCCATCGCGGCTTCTGGTGGTTCCACGTCGCGGGCGCGTTCACGCTGCTGGGGCTGATGTCGGCGACGAAGTTCCGCCACATCGTCTTCGCCCCGGTGAACGCCTTCCTGAAGCGCCCCGGCAGCCAGGCGTACCTGGCGCCGATGGGGGACTTCGAGGCGCTCATGGAGTCGGGGAAGAGCCTCGGGGCGGGGAAGCTGGAGGACTTCACCTGGAAGCAGCTCTTCGACGCCGACGTCTGCGTGCGCTGCGGACGCTGCACGGCAGCGTGTCCCGCGTGGACGGCGGGGCAGCCGCTCTCGCCGATGGCGATCATCCAGGACCTGAAGCGGTACGTGAACCACGCGGCCCCGCTCATCATGGCCGGGAAGGATCCCTCTCAGGAGCTGGAAGGGCAGCTGGTGGGGGACTACATCAAGGACGAATCCCTCTGGGCGTGCCGGACCTGCATGGCGTGCGTGCAGGAGTGCCCGGTGATGATCGAGCACGTGCCCATCATCGTCGACATGCGCCGCTACCTCGTCATGGAGCAGGCGCGCGTGCCGGCCACCGCCCAGCAGGCCCTCGAGAACATCGAGCAGCGGGGGCATCCCTGGCGCGGCACCCAGTTCACGCGCGAAACGTGGATCGAGCAGCTGCGCGAGGAAGGCATCGAGGTGCCGATCTTCGACGGCAGCCAGGAGTACCTGTACTGGGTGGGCTGCTCGGGCGCCCTGGTGGAGCGGAACATCCCCATCACGAAGGCGGTCGTGAAGCTGCTGCTGGAGGCGGGCGTGAGTTTCGGGGTCCTGGGGCAGGCCGAGACCTGCAACGGCGATCCCGCCCGCCGGTTGGGGAACGAGTTCCTGTACGCCACCCTCGCGGAGCAGAATGCGCAGTCGCTGAACGAGCTCGGCGTCCGCCGCATCATCACCGCCTGCCCGCACTGCTTCAATACCTTCAAGAACGAGTACCCGGACTTCGGCGGCCGCTACGAGGTCATCCACCACTCCGAGTTCCTGCAGACGCTCGTGGCCAGGGGGAAGCTCCGGCCGCAGGCGATCGACGGCGGGAAGATCACCTTCCACGACTCGTGCTACCTCGGCCGCGGCAACGGCGTGTACGACGCGCCGCGGGAGGTGCTCTCCGCCATCCCCGGAGCGGAGCTGGTGGAGATGCCCCGCAGCCGGGAGCGCGGCCTCTGCTGCGGCGCCGGCGGCGGCAACATGTGGATGGAAGAGAAGGGGACGCGCGTCAACCACCTCCGGGCGGCGGAGGCGGCGAACACCGGCGCCCGCATCGTCGCCACGGCCTGCCCGTTCTGCATCCAGATGTTCGAGGACGGCATCCCGGCCGTGCAGCCGAACGAGGAGGAGCGCACGATCCGCGCTCTCGACATCGCCGAGGTCCTTGAGCTGGCGGTGCGGTCGAAGTCCTCCCAGGGGGAGACGGAGATCCCGCCGGGCGTCGGGATCTGAGCATCACCGTGCCGCTGCTACCGCCCGGAGCGGGCGCGCGTCCTGGTGCGCTCGTAGGCGGTGAGGAGTGAGAGGAGCAGCTCCTCGAGCCGCCGGCGCGTCCAGCGGGCGCCGCCGCGGCTCGGTCCCGCGGCGACCGGCGCCTCGCTCGGGCCGAGGGTGAGGGCGGCGGCGATGGTCCAGCGGCCCTTGCCTCGCCCCTCCAGGGCGAGGGTGAGCCGATAGCCGCCGTCGATGGTGACGGTGAAGGCGGAGAGGCCGCCCGCGCCCTCGGCGGCCGTCACGGCCACCTCGAGCTCGCCGCCGTACGCGGCGGCGATGTCGTCGGCAGCCTCCGTCGCCCACCGGTACAGCTCGTGCAGGAGGGCCCGTTGGCCGGCCTCGCTGCTGCCGGCCAGCTCTTCCAGCTCGCGCCGCTCCTTCCACGCGGCTCGAAGCTCCTCCACCCGGTTCCGGAATCGGCTGCCCATCGATGCTGCGTCCCAAAAAAAGAACGGAGGCGTGGGCGGCACGGCCCCCGCCTCCGGCACCGCTCAGAGAGCCGCTTCGCCGCGCTCGCGGGTGCGGACGCGGATGGCGTCCTGGACGTCGGAAACGAAGATCTTCCCGTCTCCGATCTCTCCCGTGTACGCGTTGTCGATGATCGCGTCGATGATCTGCTCGACGTGGGCGTCGTCGACCACGAGCAGGAGCCAGATCTTCGGGAGGAACTCGACCCGGTACTGGCGCCCGCGCCACTGCTCGATGACGCCCCGCTGCTTTCCGTGGCCCTTCACCTCCGCGATCGTCATCCCCGGGTAGCCGAGCTCCTCGAGGGCCTCCTTCACGAAGGGGAGGCGTCCGGGCCGGATGATCGCCTCGATCCGCTTCATCTCGTACCTCTCCTTTTCCTGCGTGGTTGCTCCACGAGCCTAGTTGCCGCTCGCCGGCTCGGCAGCGGGGGCGAAGAAGCCTGAGCCCGGCGTCGGCACGAAGTCCGGGTACGCCTCGATGCCGTGCTCGTCCACGTCGAGCCCGCGCTCCTCCTCGGCCGAGCTGACCCGTAGGCCGATCGTGTACTTGAGCGCGCCGAAGACGATGAGCGAGGTGACCGCCGTCCAGGCGACGATGGCGGCGATGCCGAGCGCCTGGATGCCGAGCTGCTCGATGCCGCCGCCGAGGAGGAGGCCGTAGGCATCGCTCTCCGCGTACGCCTGCGCGATGCCGTCCTGGCTCGCGAAGAGCCCGACGGCGAGCACGCCCCAGATGCCGGCGAAGCCGTGGACCGAGACCGCCCCGACCGGGTCGTCCACGCGGATCTGGTCGAGGAACCAGACGCCGGCGATCACGATCGCGGCCGCGACGGCGCCGATGACGATCGAGGCCCAGGGGTCGACGACGGCGCAGCCGGCCGTGATGCCGACGAGCCCGCCGAGCACCCCGTTGACGGTGAGGCCGAGGTCGTAGCGGCCGGTGACGAGCTTCGTGAGCAGCGCGGCCGCCACTCCGCCGGCACCGGCGGCGAGCGTCGTGGTCACGGCCACCTTCGCCGCGAGGGCCGAGAGGCCGCCGCTGAGCCCGAGCGTCGAGCCCGGGTTGAACCCGTACCAGCCGAACCAGAGCACGAACATCCCCAGCACGGCGAGGGAGACGTTGTGGCCGGGGATGACGTTCACCTTCCGCCCCGGCCCGTACTTTCCGGCGCGCGGCCCCACGAGGATGGCGCCGACGAGCGCGGCGGTGCCGCCCACCGCGTGGACGACGCCCGAGCCGGCGAAGTCGATGTACCCGTTCGTGCCGATCGGGTCCTCGGCGAAGGCGCTCAGCCAGCCGTGGCCGTCCCACGCCCAGTGGACGACGATGGGGTAGACGAAACCGGTGATGGCCGCGGAGTAGACGAGGTAGGCGCTGAACTTCGTCCGCTCGGCCATCGCCCCCGAGACGATCGTCGCGGCGGTGGCGGCGAAGGCGAACTGGAAGATCCAGGACGCAAAGTCGTCGAACCCCCGCAGGAAGAACTGGCCGTCCCCGGCGAACCTCCCGGCCGAGTCGCCGCTCACGCCGTAGGCGAGGCCCCAGCCCACGGCCCAGAAGAGGATGGCGCCCATGGCGCAGTCGAGGATGTTCTTCATGAGGATGTTCGCCACGTTCTTCGAGCGGACGAAGCCGGCCTCGACCATGGCGAATCCGAGCTGCATGAAGAACACGAGGAAGGCGGCGACGAGCAGCCAGGCGGTGTCGATCGCCGCGATGAGGTCGGCCACCTGGTCCTCGGTCGTCTGCTCCTGGGCGTTGGCCGTGCGGAAGACGGCCAGCGCCAGCAGGCCGCCGGCGACGAGCGCCAGGGGCCGGGTAAAGGGCAGAATCCTTCGCAACATGTTCGGCTCCTCCTTCGCGTGCTGGCCCGCTCCTCGTTCGGACCGTAGGTGGGAGCCGTTTCGGCGCCGTTGCAGGGAGATTGCGACGAGGTTTCGAAACATGCCGTTCACGCCGGCCCGGTGCCCGCTGCCCGGCGAGCGTGCGGAATTTCACAAATTCGCCGCCTATGGTACTATGCCACCGGTTTCGATCCTGCTCAGCGAGCAATCCCCGGCACCCGCCGGCTAGCGCAGGAGGCGAGAGTCCGCGTGAACATCATCGTCTGCGTCAAACAGATCCCCGACCCCGAGACACCGGCATCTTCGTTCCGCGTCGACGAGGCAGCGAAGAAGGTGATCCCCGCCCAGGGGATCCCGCCCGTCGTCAACCCGTACGACCCCCAGGCGACCGAAGCTGCGCTGAGGCTCCGCGAGGCTGCGGGCGGCGGCAAGATCACCGTCATCAGCCTCGGGCCGGAGAGCGCCCGTGACGCCATCAAGCACGCGCTGGCGATGGGCGCCGACGAGGGCATCCTCCTGAAGGACGATGCGTTCGAGGGCATCGACAACTTCCAGACGGCCGTCGCCCTGGCGAAGGCGATCGAGAAGGTGGGCGAGTACGACCTCATCCTCATGGGCCGTGCGGCCGCCGACTGGGACATGGGCGTTGTGCCGATGGGCGTGGCGACGCTGCTCGGCATCCCGTGCGTGAGCATCGCCAAGGCGATCGAGGCGGTGGACGGAAAGGTGCGCGTCACCCGCGTGCTGGACGACGGCTTCCAGACGGTCGAGGCTCCGCTCCCCGCGGTGGTCTCCGTCTCCAACGAGTTCGGCGAGCCGCGCTACCCGCAGCTGCGGCAGATCATGCTGGCGGCGAAGAAGACGGTGCAGGTATGGAGCGCCGCCGATCTCGGCCTCAGCCCGGACGAGGTCGGCGAGGCGAACCGCTGGCTGAAGCTCGAGGCGCTGTACGTCCCCAAGGTGGAGACGCAGGTCGAGATCATCGAAGGCGATACGCCCGAAGAGAAGGCGCGCAACCTCGTGCAGAAGCTGCGTGCCGACAAGCTGATTTAGGAAGGGGAGCGCTCGCATGGCTGGAGTTCTCGTCGTTGCAGAGACGTCCGAGGGCAAGGTCCTCCCCGTAGCGCGGGAGCTGCTCGGCGCGGCTCGGTCGCTCGCGGAGCAGGGCGCGGGCCCGGTGTTCGCCGTCGTTCCGGGCGAGGAGCACGCCCAGGAGCTCATCGCGCACGGTGCCGACAAGGTCTTCGCCGCCCCGAAGGCGCTCGAAGGCCAGATGTACGACGCGTGGCTGCCGACGGTGAACGCTGCGCTCGAGCAGTCGGGCGCTGACATCGTGCTCATCGGGCAGACGGCGAGCCTCGGGCGCGACCTCGGCCCCGCGCTCGCCTTCGCCCACCGGACGGCGGTGGCGCCGGAAGTCGTGGACATGCGCATCGAGAACGGGCGGCTGCGGGTGACCCGGCCTTGCTACGGCGGCAACGCTCGCGCCGAGCACACGTGGGCCGGCCAGCTTCAGATCGCGACCGCGAAGCCGAAGACGTTCGACGCACTCGAGCCGGACGCTTCCCGGAGCGGCGAGGTGGTGAACCTCGACGTGATGGGCGAGTCCCGCATCACCGTCCTCAGCGTGGAGAAGGTGCAGGCGGAAGGGGTGCGCCTTGAGGATGCCGACGTGGTGGTCAGCGGCGGCCGCGGCCTCGGCGATCCCTCCGGCTTCCAGATGCTCGAGGAGCTCGCCCGGCTGCTGCGGGGCGCCGTGGGCGCGAGCCGCGCCGCGTGTGACCTCGGCTGGTACCCGCCGTCGGCGCAGGTCGGCCTCACCGGCAAGACCGTCTCCCCGACGCTCTACATCGCCGTGGGGATCTCCGGGGCGAGCCAGCACATGGCCGGCATGTCGGGGTCGAAGAACATCGTGGCCATCAACAAGGACCCCGAGGCGAACATGGTCAAGGTGGCGAAGTACGCCATCATCGAGGATTACCGGAAGGTCGTGCCGGCCATCATCGAGGAGCTCAAGAAGCTCCAGCAGGCCGGCTGACACCGATCGCCCGGACAGGATGCGAACGGGCCCGCCGCACGGCGGGCCCGTCGGCGTTGTTGAGTACATCCAGCTCTACCCGAGCAGCTCGGCCACGCGGTCGCGGACTTGCTCGGCGGGCAGGAGCTCCGCGCGGGGGGGCTTCGCGTCCTCCAATCGCTCCAAGACCCAACGGGCGGTTTGCTCAAGGGTTCGGTCGTACGCGGCGACCAACGGTCCTGGGAATTCGAACCGAGTGAGGATGGTGAGCGTCGTGATGGCGTGATCCGCGCGGTGCTCCGCCGCGCGCGGGGTCCCGCACACCACTTCGATGGCGGCCTGTCGGCCTGCCCGTGCGGCCAGGATCTCGACCCGGACCGGCCGTGAGCGGTGCGGAAGGGAAACGCCGGCGTGCCTCCGCACCTCCAAACCCGGTAGTTGTCGGAGGTCGCGCGCGAGTTCGCTCGCCGTTCGCAGGGAGCGAGGCTCTCGCCTCTCCTGCACGCGTGCGAGGGCTCGGTCCATGGCTTCGGCAAGCTTCGGGATCCTGCGGAGAGCGTCGTCCCAGCTCCGTGATTCGAAAAGCAGTAACCCGTCGCGCCACTCGAGTCCCGCACGTCGCGCAATCTGGGCGACGAGGGAGCTCCAGCGATCGAACGTCCGTGAGCTCCTCGTAGAGAGAGCCAGCTGCCGCTCGACAAAGCCGCCGTCGCTGACCACCAGCCGGTCTCCCTCGACCCGGACGTGCGCCCGTACCACGTGTCCGGAAAGCAGGGTAAACGGGGTATCGACGAGCACGATCCCGTCCTCGCGGCTGCATGACGTCTCCGCGGCCAGCTGGCTAATCAGGCGCTGACGGATTTCGTCGGGTGCCAACATCTGAACTGCCATCTCCGGCCCCTCCGTTGCCATCCCGGCTCAGAAAAGCAGGTTTTGCAGTGCTTCCACCTCCCAAGCAATGCCAGCCTGCCGTGCGAGCCAACGGATAGCGGTTTCGAGATTGTCGATCGCTTCTTGCCGTACGTCCACCGGAACGACGTCCTTCGTGCCGTCCTCGTCGAGCTGCTGCAGGTGCGGCGTCGGGATCGGGATACCGTTACGGTTCCGGTGCGCCGGACCATCGAGGTCCAGCCCGAAGACGCGCTCCCCATTCCAGATGACAGAGATGCTTCCGTGCGGCCAGCTCTCTCCGCTCCGTACCACGACCTCGATGAAGCAGGTTTCGGACTCCTGGGTGCCTTCCACGTCGATACGAAGTTTGCAGGGCCCGCCGGGATGCGGGGTGAAACGCTGCCATCCTGACGCCGTCCGAGCGACGAGGCCGTCACGGACGGCCTGTTGGAAGGTTCGCGACCCGGCACCGGGCATCCGCCGTCACTGTATCATCGTTCGGTCCCGACACCACACGCGGGGCTTGGCAAGATTCGCAAGTCGAAGGAACCTACTCGTACTGCACGCCGAGTTTCGCCAGCTCGGAGCGGAGGGCGTCCTCGGTGACGAGGCCCGTGCCGGACGCGCGCACGATACCGTCGCGGTCGATGAAGTACGTCGTCGGCATCCCCTGCACGCGGTACGCCTCCGCCACTTTCCCCTCGCTGTCCAGGACCGCCGGATAGGTGACGCCCAGGTCCTCGAGCATCTTCGCCGCCGTGTCGCGCGGCTCCATGAGGTTCACGCCCAGGAACACGACCTCGCCGCCGAGCGCCTGGTACGCCTTCTCGAAGTCCGGCATCTCCCGTGCACAGGGACCGCACCAGCTCGCGTACCAGTTCAGTACCACGACCTTGCCGCGGTAATCGCTCAGCCGTCGCACGGTCTTCCCGTCGCGAACGTCGACGAGCGCGAAGTCGGGCGCGGGGCTCCCGATCTCGGCCTTGAAGCTGTCGATGGGGCCGAGCCCGACGGAGGTCTGCTCTCCATCGTCGCCGCCGCCTCCGAAGAAGAGCCACGCAATCGCCGCGGCTGCGATGGTCGTGGCGATCGCGAAGGCGAGGGCGGCGGGGAAGCGGCTCGTCGGCTGCGTGCTCACGGCTCCATGATGCCACACGAGGTCGCGAGCTCTGTGCGCGGCGGCACAGTCGGATGACGCCGCCTTTCCCGCCGGAGTACAGTGCGGCCGACGAGGAGGTGCCCATGAAGCGGAACACGGCAAAGGAGAAGTGGCGCCGGGGGGAGGTCACGTACGGTGCGTGGCTCTCCATCCCCGACCCGTTCGTGGCCGAGGTGATGGCGCACGTCGGCTTCGACTGGGTCTGTCTCGATATGCAGCACGGGGTCATCGACTACCAGGCCGCCGTCCGCATGCTCCAGGCGATCGATACGACCGACACCGTGGCCTTCGTGCGCGTGCCGTGGAACGACTTCGGCATCATCGGCAAGATGCTCGACGCCGGCGCCCTCGGCATCATCGTGCCGATGGTGAACACGCCGGAGGAGGCGCGCGCGGCGGTCAACGCCTGCCGGTACTACCCGGAAGGGAGCCGAAGCTTCGGGCCGACGCGCGTGGGCGTCGCCGCCGGCCGGGACTACTTCGCCCGCGCCAACGAGGAGATCGCCTGCATCCCGATGATCGAGACCCGGCAGGCGCTGGAGCACCTCGACGCGATCCTCTCCGTGCCGGGCGTCGACGCCGTGTACGTGGGCCCGGCGGACCTTAGCATCACCCTCGGGCTGCCGCCGGGCGTCGACAACGGCGGAGCCTTCGAAGAAGCCCGCATCGCCATCGCGGAAGCATGCCGCCGGCACGGGGTGGTGGCGGGCATCCACGCGACGGCGGCCCTGGCAGCGAAGCACGCGGCCGCCGGCTACCAGATGATCACGGTGTCGGGTGACCACCGCGCGATGGCCGAGGGCGCAGCGCGCGACCTCGCCGTGGCCCGCGGCCAGCAGACCGCCGAGGACCGCTCGCAGCGGATCTACTAGGAGTCGAAGGCGTGGACGCCCGCGATGTCTGGGTTCCGATAGACGCGCTGCGAGCGTTGGGAACTCGCCTCCTCACGGCGCTCCAGGTTCCCGAGGAGGACGCTGCGCTCGTCGTCGACACGCTGATCGAAGCCGACCTGCGCGGCGTCGAGTCGCACGGCGTGGCGCACCTGGTGGACTTCTACGTGCGCCGCATCCAGGCCGGCCACCTGAATCCCCGCCCGGCCATGCGCGTGGTGCGCGAGGGCCCGGCCTTCGCCGTGCTCGATGCGGACGAGGGCTTCGGATTCGTGGCGGCGCACCGGGCCATCGACCTCGCGATGGAGAAAGCGCGCCAAGCCGGGACCGCCTTCGTCGCCGTGCGGCGCTCCACGCACTACGGCGCGGGCTTCCATTACGCGCTGAAGGCGGCCCGGCGGGGGTTCATCGGCATCTCCGTCACGACGGGCGGCAACATCGTCGTGCCGCCGGGAGGCCGGCGCCGCGCCTACGGTTCGAACGTCATCGCTGCGGCGGCGCCGACCGGCAAGGGGTGGGAGTTCGTCCTCGATGGCGCCACGAGCGTGGTCGCGGGCGGGAAGTACGAGATCGCGCGGCGCCGGGGAACCCGTGTCCATCCCTCCTGGGGCATCACGGAAGACGGAGAGCCGTTCGAGGACCCGGAGCTCTTCTTCGCCGGCCGGGCGGGCATCCTGCCCCTCGGCGGGCGCCCGGAGACGGGCGCGTACAAGGGGTTCGGCTACGGGATTCTCGCCGACGTGCTCTCCGGCGTGCTGTCGGCGACCGGGGCGAGCGCTCTCCTCCCCCGAACGGGCGCGGCGGCACACTGCCTGGCAGCGGTCGACATCGAGGCGTTCCTGCCGCGGGGGGGGTTCCTGCGCCACATGGACGCCTTCATCGACCGTCTGAAGGCGACCGAGAGGCTCCCCGGGGTGCAGGAGATCACCATCCCAGGGGAGCCCGAGGCGCGACTGGAGCGGGAGCGGCTCGCCCGCGGCGAGGTGCCGCTCCATCCGAGCATCCTCGACGGGTTTCGGGCCGCTGCGGGAGAGCTTGGCGTGCCGTACGGGCTCCCGTAGCGGTCAGCGCGCCGCCTGCGCCTGCCGGAGCCGTTCCTGCAGCGTGCGGGCCGTGACGATGCCGTGCTCCATGAAGTCCGCCAGCACGGCAGCGAACTCCCCCGGCACCTCGCGGGGGATCTGGTGCCCGACGCGGCTGAAGACGTGCAGGGTCGCGTTGGGGAGCCGCAGGAAGTCCCGCAGGTTCGCCTGGAGGAGACCGTCGGCGGCGCCGGCAACCATCAGCGTGGGCGTGCGGATCTCGCCGAGCCGGTCGCCGGCGCGGAACTCGACCAGCTCCCGCCACGACTCCTCGAAGTGGCCCTCCGAGACGGAGAGGGCGCGGTCGACCGCGCGGCCGAAGATCTCCGGGTCCGGCCGGCGCGGCGCCATGATGAGCCGCTCCCGGAGCATCGTCTCCAGATCCCGGGCGCGGCGGAGGGCGCGAGCGCGTTCGTGCCACTCCTCGGGCGCCTGCACACCGTCCGCCGGCGCGGGGGCGACGAGCACCAGCCGCTCGAGCCGGTCGGGGTAGCGAAGCGCCAGCTCGTAGCCGATCACCCCGCCCATGCTGTGGCCGACGTACGTGAAACGCTCCAGCCCCAGGAAATCGGCCATGCCGATGACATCGTCGGCGTACTGCCGGATCGAGTAGCCGCTCTCGGGGTGGGCACTGTCGCCCGCACCGCGGCAGTCCATGAGGATGCAGCGGAACCGGTCGCGCAGCAGGGGAACCACCTCCTCCCAGCTGTCGTGCGAGCCGGTGTATCCGTGATGGAAGAGGATCGGCGGGCCCTCGCCGTGAATCTCGTAGTAGAGCTCGGTGCCGTTGATCGCTGCTCGCGGCACTCGGACCTCCTGCGACGCGGATTCGTGGCGATTCTACGCCCGTGGCGAGGGAGCGGTTCCCGTATGCTGGACTGGACATGTGTGGCCGCATCACCTTGACGTACCGCGACCGGCGGCAGCTCGCCGAGGAGCTCGATGTCCCGGAGTCGGCGATCCCGGAGACGTACCGGCCGCGGTACAACATCGCGCCGCGCCAGGAGCACCTCGTCGTCCGCGAACGGCGCGAGGAGCGTGAAGTGCTCACGGCCCAGTGGGGGCTCATACCTCGCTGGGCGAAGGACGATCGGAACGCGTACAAGACGATCAACGCCCGCGCGGAGACGGTCGACACGAGCCCCCTGTACAAGGACGCCTTCCGCCGCCGCCGCTGCCTCGTACCGGTCGACGGGTTCTACGAGTGGACCGGCCCGAAGGGCCGCAGGCAGCCGATCTGGTTCCACCGCCCTGACGGGAAGCTGTTCTTCCTCGCCGGCCTGTACGAGTTCTGGCGGCCGAGCCCCGAGCAGGACTGGCTTGCGACGTTCACCATCGTGACCACGCGCTCGAACGAGCTCATCGCCAAGGTGCACGACCGCATGCCGGTCGTCCTGCCGGACGGCGCCGCCGACGTCTGGATCCACGCCCCGCCCGAGGCGGCGCGGGAACTGAAGGAGCTCCTCCGGCCGGCGCCGGAGAACTTCCTCGTCCCCCGGCCCGTTTCACCGCGGGTGAACGACGTGGAGAACGACGACCCCTCCCTGCTCGAAGAAGTGCCGCTGGCGGCTCCGCTCTTCTGAGCCGGGGCACGAAGGGCGAGCGGCCCGCGCAGGGCGGGCCGCCCGTCATCACGCGCTTTCGTGTTCGTCTAGTCCTCGGCGGACTCGATGCTGATGAGCTCGACCTCGAAGGTGAGGGCTTCGCCGGCGAGCGGGTGGTTCGCGTCGAGCGTGATGACCTCGTCGGTCACCCCCACGACCGTCGCGGGCGTCTGCCCGAGACGCACCCGGTCTCCGACCTCGAGCCCTTCCGGGGCGCCCTGCGCAGGCACCTGGATGATGAGGTCTTCGTCGCGCTCTCCGTACGCCTCTTCCGGCTCCAGCCGGAACGTCTTCTTCTCGCCGACGCTCAGGCCGAGCACGGCCTTGTCGAACCCTTCGATCACTTCGCCGACGCCGGCCCGGAAGGAGAACGGCTCCCCTGCCTCGCGGGATGAGTCGAAGATCTCGCCGTCGTCGAGCTTCCCCACGTAGTGGACGGTGACGATGTCGCCCGGCTGGACGACCCGCCGCTTCTGTTCGGATGTCATAGGCTCTCTCCTTGTCGGCGGGTCAACCCGCCGGTTCGTTCCAGCGTATCACGTCCCGCAACCCCTCGCGCCGCTCCGTATAATCCCGCCCTGCGAAATTCACCCGAAGGAGACGGAGGCGGCTGTGGCGACGTATCAGACCTTGCTGCTGGACCGCGTGGGCACCGACGGGCGCGTCGGCCGAATCACGCTGAACCGGCCGGAGAAGCTGAACGCCCTCTCGCAGGAGCTCTTGTTCGAGCTGAACGACGCGCTCCATGCGTGGGAGGCCGACGACTCGGTGCGGGTCATCATCCTCCGCGGCGCCGGGCGCGGGTTCAGCGCCGGTTACGACCTCACCCCGCCGCGCGGCGGGGCGGACGGCGTCGTCCGTCGCTACCGCACGGCGGACGACCAGGGGCGCCGGCTCTTCATGGGCATCCGCACGGGCATGCAGCAGATCACGGACATCCACCTCTACTTCTGGAACATGGCGAAGGTGACGATCGCGCAGGTGCACGGGTACTGCCTCGCCGGCGGCTGCGAGCTGGCGATGATGGCCGATCTCGTGGTCGCCGCCGAGGACGCCCAGATCGGCCACCCGGGCCTGCGCGGCCTCGGGACCTCGCGCACGGGCGTCATCTGGCCGCTCGTCATCGGGATGCGCAAGGCGAAGGAGCTCTACTACACCGGCGACAGCATCTCCGGCAAGGAGGCAGAGCGCATCGGCATGATCAACTACGCCTGGCCTGCCGAGGAGCTCGAGGAGCGCACCATCGCCTTCGCCGATCGCATCGCGAACCTCTCGGCGGACCACCTGGCGATCCTGAAGCTGAACATGAACCGGTTCTACGAGAACATGGGCATCTACTCCTCCGTGCGGAGCTCGACCGACCTCGATGCGGCCGCCCAGTTCACCGCCCAGTCGTACGCCTGGCAGGACAAGGTCCGGGAGGCGATGGCGAGCGGTGGCGGGCTGAAGGAAGCGCTCGAGTGGCGCGACCGCCCCTACCGGGATTACAGGGCAGGCGGCTGAGCTTGGCGGTGTCGGCTCCCTCTCTGAGAACGGCGGGCGATGGGCGATCTTGCCCTCGTGAGCTCGTGCCCGCACCCTCGGGAGGAACGGAAGCGCGTGTACGCCGGCACGGCGGTACCCGTCCCTGGCGTCAGCCTCTGCTCGCTCTGCGGCGAGCTCCTCAGCGGGGATCTGGGAGCGCAGGAGGATGAGCAGGCACGGACCGACGGGCGTGTTCGGGGGGACGTTCGACCCGCCGCACATCGGCCACCTCTTGGCGGCCATCTTCGCGCGTGAACAGTTCGGGCTGGCGCGGGTCCTCTTCGTGCCTGCAGGACAGCCGTACCGGAAGGCGGACCGCGCCGTGAGCGAGGCGCGCCACCGCGCGGCCATGACGGCGCTGGCGGTCGCCGGCCACGCCGGGTTCGAGCTCGACCTCCGAGAAGTCGCCCGCGAGGGTCCGAGCTACACGGTGGACACGGTCCGCGAGCTGCGCGCCGAGGGCCTCGACGACCTCATCCTCATCTTCGGGAGCGACGCGGTGGAGGACATGCCGAACTGGAAGGAGCCGGAGGCGCTTTTCGACCTCGCCCGCGTCGCCGTCGCCCCGAAGGGATGCGGGCCGCTGCCGACGCAGTTCCGCGGGCGGCCGCTGCTGGCGGTGGAGATGCCGCGGCTCGAAGTGAGCAGCACGCTCATCCGCCAGCGGGTGCGGGAGGGCCGGACCATCGCGCACCTCGTGCCCCCGAGCGTGGAGGCGTACATTCTCCAGCACGCGTTGTACCGCTGATCTGGGCACTTCATGCCTCGCGCAAGGCCGCCGCGAGGTCCTCCGCGAGGCGGCGGAAGTCGATGGGTGCTCGCGCCACTTCCCGCTCGCCGACGGCGATCACGGGGACCTCGAACAGGTAGCGGCGGTGGAGGGCATCGTCCGACTCGACGTCCACGGCGCGAACGCCGAAGCGCAGCTTCGGCGCCAGCCGCCGGACCGCGGCCAGTGCCTCCTCGCAGAGCGGGCAGTTCGGCCGGAGGTAGACGGTGACGACCGGGCCGTACTCCGTCATGCGGTCGCGGGAGCGGCCTCCGATGCCTCTTCCTCGCCCTCGACCGCCTCTTCGCCCCAGACGCGGGCGGCGTACTCGGGCGTGATGGGGCCCGGATGGCGGAGCAGGAACCCGGCGAGCATGAGGGCGAGCCCGATGACGATGACGGCCGTCACCTGGGGCACGGGCACGTCGTTCCCGAAGATCGGGATGGTCTGCTCGTCGACGCGGAAGAACGAGAGGACGAAGCGCATGGCGGAGTAGAGGATGGCGTAGGTGCAGAACACCCAGCCCGGTTGCTTCAGGTACCGCCGGGCGACGAAGAGGAGGAAGGCCAAGATGAGAAAGTCGCCGACGAGCTCGTAGCCGCCCGCCGTAGGGTGGACGCTCTTGCCGAGCTCGCCGAGCGTGTCCGGATGGGTGTACCGCACCGCCCAGGGGAGGTTCGATTCGGTCGCGAGGTGCTCGCCGTTGATGAGGTCACCGATGCGGCCGATGCCTTGTCCGAGGATCATCCCCGGCGCGGCGGCGTCGAGGCCGATGGCGACCGGCCACTTCCGGATGAGCCCGTAGATAACGCCCCCGAGGACGCCGCCGATGAGGCCGCCGTAGAGGGTAATTCCCCCTTCGTTCAGGTCGGTGATGATCCGCCACGGCTCGTCGCGGAAGTCGCCGAAGTGCTCGAAGACGTAGAACAGGCGCGCACCGAGGATCGCGCAGGGGATGGCGACGAGCGCGAGTTCCTGCCCGATCTCCGAAGGGATGCCGTCGCGCTTCGCGAGCCAGACGGAGAGGGTCACGCCGGCGACGATGCCGATGGCGCTGAAGAGCCCGTGCCACGTGAGCGTGAACGGCCCGAAGGTGCCGATCTCGGGGTCGATGTGGATCTCGATGACGAGCAGGGGCAAGAGGCTCAGGATCTCCACGCCCGCCATCGTATGGGACGGCGAGGCTGCGGAACAGATGAGGAAGAGCGCGACGTCCCCGTTCGTTTACCGGTCCATGCGCGAGTTCAGCCGTTCCCTGCTGGCCCCGATGCTGGCTGCGGCTCGAACAGGGGCGCCGGCGCGGCCGGCGATCGGGTACGCTGGGCCAGACCTTTGCAGGAGGAGGCGCCGTGACGGAGGAGCGAATCTCGTGGTTTCCGATCGCACCGCGTGAGAGCCTCTCCCCCGAGGTCCAGCAGCTCTTCGCGCAGCTGGAGGAGAAGCTCGGGTTCGTGCCGAACGTCTTCCTCGCCTATGCGTGGAAGGGGAAGCGGTTCGAGCGCTGGCTGGCCCACTTCAACGACGTCATGGAGCCGACGCCCGGGCTGAGCAAGGCGGAGCGGGAGATGATTTCCGTCGTCGTCTCCGCAGCGAACCGGTGTCTCTACTGCATGGTGGCGCACGGGTTCGCGGTGCGGGTGCTGCTGAAGGACCCGGTGCTGGGGGACCGCGTCACGCTGGACTACAAGCGCGCCGGCCTCTCGCCGCGCCACGTAGCGATGCTCGACTACGCCGTCAAGATCACGAAAGGCCCCGCTTCCTGCAGCGAGGAGGACATCGAGCGCCTGCGGCAGCACGGGTTCTCGGACGAGGACATCTGGGACATCATCGAGGTGGCGGCCATGTTCAATTTCACGAACCGCATGGCCTCAGCCACCGGCATGATGCCGAACCGGGAGTACCACGGCATGGCGCGGTGAGGACAGCCGACACCGACTGCCTCGCCGCTGCCGGCGCGAGCAGGTGACGGCTGTCGCCGCGCGGTTCGTCCCTCAGCGCCTCAGCGCTGGAGGGAGGTGACCTCCTTCAGGTCGAGGGGAATGCCCGGGCCCATCGTGGTGGTGAGCGTCGCGGCGCGGATGTACTGGCCCTTGACCTCCGCCGGCTTCGCGGCCTGGATGGCCTCCATGAAGGCGGCCAGGTTCTCCTTCAGCTTCTCCGTCTCGAAGCTCACCTTCCCGATGGGGGCATGGATGTTCCCGAGGCGGTCGACGCGGAACTCGACGCGGCCCTGCTTCGCTTCCTGGACCGCGCGCGCGATGTCCTCGGGCGCCACGACCGTGCCGGAGCGGGGGTTCGGCATCAGCCCGCGCGGGCCGAGGATGCGGCCGAGGCGGCCGACCTTCCCCATCATGTCCCGCGTCGCGAGCGCGACGTCGAAGTCGGTCCACCCCTCCTGCTCGATCTTCTTGATGAGGTCGTCCCCGCCCACGTAGTCGGCGCCCGCCTCCTGCGCGGCCTTCGCCGCCTCACCCTCGGCGAAGACGAGCACCTTCACCTCCTTGCCGAGGCCGTGAGGGAGGACCGTGGACCCGCGCACCTGCTGCTCCGCGTGCCGGGGATCGAGGCCGGTGCGGAGGTGCACCTCCACCGTCTCGTCGAACTTCGCCGGATGGATCTCCTTGGCGAGCTCGATCGCCTCCTCGACCGAGTAGGTGCGGGTGCGGTCGACCTTCTGGAGCGCCTCCAGGTACTTCCTTCCTCGCTTCGCCATCGCTAGACCACCTCGATCCCCATGCTGCGCGCGGTGCCCTCGATGATCTTCATCGCCGCCTCGATCGAGTTCGCGTTCAGGTCCTGCATCTTGATCTCGGCGATGCGGCGGATGTCGGCGACCGTGACCTTGCCGACCTTCTGCGCGCGCGGGTTCGGACTCCCCTTCTCGATCCCGGCCGCCTGCTTCAGCAGCTCCGACGCCGGCGGCGACTTGAGAACGAACGTGAAGGAGCGGTCCTCGTAGATCGTGAGCTGCGCCGGCACGATGCCCGACATGCCAGCCGTGCGCTGGTTGTACTCCTGCACGAACTGCATGATGTTGACGCCGTGCTGGCCGAGCGCCGGCCCGATCGGCGGGGCAGGGCTCGCCTTCCCAGCCTCGATCTGGAGCGTGAGAACGGTACGGACTTTCTTCGCCATGGGAGAACTCCTGTGTGCAAGCGGCACGCGGGGCGCGTGCCTCCACGTCTCCTGGCTTCCCTGAGGGTCGCCTGGGTCCAACGTCCCAGTATCGGCGAGCGCCCGGGTATCGGCAAACGGCGGCCCGCTGCCGCTACGATGCGGGCGTTCGGAGGTGGAGCAGATGATCGGCAACGCGCAGCAGGACGAGTTCGTGCGGCGGAACCGCTGGGCGGTGGTCACGACCCTCCGCGCCGACGGCTCGCCGACGAGCTCGGTCATCTTCTACGCCGTGCGCGGTGATGAGCTCTTCTTCAGCACGACGAAGGACCGGCTGAAGGCACGCACCCTGCGCCGGGATCCGCGCATCGTCCTCACCGCGCTCGACGAAGGGCCGCCGTTCGGCTACGTCTCGGTGGAAGGCACGGGACGGGTGCAGGAGGAGGACGTCGTCGACCTCCACGTGGAGCTGAACCGCGCGTTCCGCCGCAACCCCGAGTGGCAGCCTCCCGAGGGGTTCGGCGAGCGCCTCGCGCGGGAGCAGCGGGTCATCGTCTGGGTCACTCCCCGCAGGGTGTCAGGGGTCACGAACAGGGTCTGAAGGGCCTGCAGTGCTGGATTCTCCTCGCTCCTGAGGGCACGCGGCGGCGTGGTATCCTTCTCGGCGCGCGAGGCGCGCTCGACGGGAGCAAATGGAGCGGTGGAACGTCCCTCGGAGACCTGGGACGAGGTGATCCGGCGGCTGCGCGCGCACCATCTGCCGGCGCTCGATCCGGAGACGCGTCGGGTGGTGTTGCTGCGAGCGCTGGGCCGGAGCCAGGCCGAGATTGCGAAAGATCGGTCGAAGTCCGTCTCCGGCGTCCGGCGTGATCTCGAACGGGTCGAGGACGCCGTGTTCCTGCCGCTCGGCGTGCGCCGGGACGCCTGGATGATGGGGCTCTGGGTCGGGCTGCATCTCGGCTGCTGTGTCGTCCGCGACCGGTAGCGGCATCTGATAGCGGCGTGCGCTGGCGGGAAGCGCACGGTGCTATGGACATCTTGTTCGCCCTCGTCCACCATCTGCTCGTGAGCGGGGGTGTGGGGTGAAGGAGCGGAGCTGCCTCATTCCCGTGATGTCGGTGGCCCTCCTCGTGCTCGCCGTAGCAGGCGCGATGTGGGGCGCCAGGAGCCTGCTCGTCGCGGGCGGCGGGGATGAGGAGGTATCGGCGCCGGCCGCAGTACCGGGTGCTGGGAGCGTCGAGGGCGAGGCGACGGTTGAAGAAGTGAACGAGCTGCTCCCGCCGCCGCCCGGTGCGATCACCCTGGAAAACTACGCCGAGTGGGCGGCGGAAGCAGAGGAGATCAACCGGCTCGGGGAGCTGGAGGCGCAGAAGGAGCCGTACCTCGGGCCGCTCGGTCCGTTCGTCATCCTCGAGGACAGCCGGCTGGCCCGGCTGCCGTGTGAGCCGGTGCTCCGCGAGGACGGCGGTCCGCCCGCGGACGCGTTCGAGGGGAAGAGCGAGCTCTTCTTCAGGCTGGAGCGGCAGTATCCGCCGTTCACGACGGCAGCCGTGTGCGAGGACGGGAGGCTCGTGGCGATGCATGCCATCGATCCGGCGTCGGGCGCCTTCATCCAGCGTTACTACTACGTGGGCGAGGCCGCACCTATCGCGACGCTCAAACCTGCGGAGCGGCTGGAGCTGGGTGAGGCAGACGGGAAGCTGGCGTTGTTCCTGCTCCCGTACCACCCGAGGGTGACCCGCGGGATCGCAGTCATCGAGCGGGTCGCGACTCCCGAGCGAGCGGGCATCGTTCTCGTGGTGGAAGCCCTTGCCCCGGACTTCGAGACGCTGATCGAGCTCATCCGGGAGGTCGAGCGCGGTACGGTCGGGTCTTGATGCGCGCGGGCGCTTGCCGAAGCGCCTTGCGCCCCGTAGGATGCGAACATCCGTTCGGAAAGGAGCGAGCGGAATGCCCCGGCCGAGGCCCCCGTATCCGCCTCCAGCGGTCCGTCCCGTCCGGGCCGACCTCGTCGGACAGGCGCTCGTGTCGGAACTCCAGCGGCGGGGCGGGACGGTCCACAGCCGCTGGCTGGAGGGGCGGCCAGCGCAGTACGACACCTGGCCCGCGGGGCTCGACGAGCGCCTCCTCGCCGCGCTGCGGGACGGCGGCATCGCCCGCCCGTACAGCCACCAGCGGGATGCGATCGAAGCGGCGTTGGCTCGCCGGAACGTGGTCGTCGTCACCCCGACCGCCAGCGGGAAGACGCTCTGCTACAACGTGCCGGTGCTGGATGCCATCCTCCGCGACCCTTCGGCACGGGCGCTCTACCTCTTCCCCACGAAGGCGCTCGCCCAGGACCAGCTCGATGAGCTCCTGACGCTGGTGGGGAGGCTCGGGGTCGACATCGGCGTCCACACGTACGACGGCGATACCTCGGCCGAGGCGCGGCGGGTCGTGCGCTCCGCCGCGCACGTCGTCCTCACGAACCCCGACATGCTCCACACGGGTATCCTCCCCCACCACACGCGCTGGACCCGCCTCTTCGAGGGGCTCGAGTACGTCGTCATCGACGAGCTCCACCTCTACCGGGGGGTCTTCGGCGCCCACGTGGCGAACGTCATCCGCCGGCTCCGCCGCATCTGCCAGTTCTACGGTTCCGACCCCACCTTCATCCTCTGCTCCGCGACGATCGGAAATCCGGCGGAGCTCGCCCGCTCCCTCATCGGCGAGGACGTGGTGCTCGTCGACCGCAGCGGCGCTCCCTCGAGCGACCGTTTCGTCATCGTCTACGGGCCGCCGCTCGTGAACCCGCAGCTCGGTATCCGCCAGTCTTCGCTCCTCGCGGGCCGGGACGTTGCCGCCCGCCTGCTCCTCTCAGGGCTGCAGACGATCGTCTTCTGCGGCTCACGGCTGCGGGTCGAGCTGCTCCTCACCTACCTCCGGGAGGCGCTGCGGGAGCGGCCGGGCGCGCCCGAGCAGGTGGCCGGCTACCGGGGCGGCTACCTCCCGAACGAGCGCCGCCGCATCGAGCGCGGGCTGCGGGAGGGGAGCATCCGCGGCGTCGTGGCCACGAACGCCCTCGAGCTCGGGATCGACATCGGCAGCCTCGCCGCCTCCGTCGTGGTCGGGTATCCGGGGTCCGTGGCGAGCCTCTGGCAGCAGTTCGGGCGCGCCGGAAGGCGAGGCGAGGAGCCCGCCCTCTCCGTTCTCATCGCCAGCTCGAACCCTCTCGACCAGTTCCTCGTGGCTCATCCGGAGCTCATCTTCGAGAGCCCGGCCGAGCGGGGCCTCCTCGACCCCGACAACCTCTTCGTGCTCGCCAGCCACCTCAAGTGCGCCGCCTTCGAGCTGCCCTTCGCGGAGGGTGAGGTCTTCGGCGCGCACACCGAGGAGATGCTCCACCTCCTCGTGGAGGACGGCGTGCTCCAGCGCGCCAAGGGGCGGTACTTCTGGATGTCGGAGTCGTTCCCGGCCGAGAACGTCAGCCTGCGAACCGCCAGCACGGACAACTTCGTCATCATCGAGGAGGGCCCGCAGCCGCGCGTCATCGGCGAGTGCGATCGGCCCTCCGCGCCGCTCCTCATCCACGAGGACGCCATCTACATCCACGGCGGCCAGCAGTACCAGGTCGAGCGGCTGGACTGGGACGACAAGAAGGCGTACGTGCGCCCGGTGGCGGTCGACTACTACACGGATGCCGAGCTCGCCGTGGATCTCCGGGTCCTCGACGTGGCCGCATCGATCCAGGACGGCGCGCTCCTGACCGAGCATGGGGAGGTGGCGCTCACCTTCCTCGCCACCATCTTCAAGAAGGTGAAGCTGCGCACCCACGAGAACGTCGGCTGGGGGCGCATCGCCATCCCCGAGGAGACGATGCACACCATGGCGGCCTGGTTCGCCTTCGGGGAAGCGGCGACGGCAGGTCTCGGGCGCCGGGAGCTGGCGGCCGGCCTCGAAGGCGTGGCGCACCTCGCCCGCAGCCTGGCGCCCGCTCACTGTCTCTGCGACCCGCGCGACATCGGCGCGGACGTCCAGGTGCGCTCCCCGCATACGGGGCTGCCGACGGTCTTCCTCTACGACCTCATCCCGGGCGGCGTCGGGCTCGCGCCGCGTCTTTTCGAGGTGCGCCGCGATCTGCTCGCGGCGTGCCTGGAGACGGTGCGCGCCTGCGGGTGCCGCTGGGGCTGCCCGGCGTGCGTGGGCGCGCAGGCGGAGCCGCGCAGCCCCGCGAAGGAGGCGGCCACGGCGCTGCTCGAGCGTTGCGTCACCGCCCGCACCTGAGCGCCGGCCAGCAGGGGCGCGTTCGCAACAGAAATTGCTGCGGATCCCCCCTTGCCTCGACGAGCGTTCGGTCTACGATCGTCCACAAAACAAGTGGGCGGAAGCTGAAATGACTCAGAGAAATGTCAGGATCCTGGCCGGAGCGGTGGCGGCAGCGGCGGTCGGAGCCCTGGCGGTGGTGTTCTGGCCCGGAGGCGGGAGCGGGCAGGAGAGGAGTGACGAAGCCACGGGTGCGGAAGGCGCGTTCACGGCCACGGCAGCGGCGCTCGCGACGGTGGACTCGACGGCGCAGGCGGTGAACGCGCAGCCTCGCGAGGAGGGCGTCTTCGGCCCCTTCCAGGTCGCTCCCTCCATCGACCGGTGGCAGCAAGTCCCGTGCCAGCTGCCGCCACCGGGGGAGGGTCGGATGCCCCAGCCGCCGAGCGCCGAGGACCGCGCGCATCCCCTCTTCCCCCGCCTCGGCGGCGCGGCGGCCTGGAGCATCGGCGTGCTCCGCTGCGCCGATGGAACCGCGTGGGGGTTCACGGTCGAGGGCGCGCTCCCGGTCGGTGGCACGAACTACAGCCTCCAGCTGCTGCACGCCCAGTACGTCGGCGAGCGGTACCGAGTGCAAGTGAGCACCCCGGAGGGAACGGTGCGGACCGGCGAGGTGGCGGGACGACCGGCGCTCTTCGTCGACCCGCCGAAGGAGCTCGCGAGCGCGCCGATCCCGCCGGACCGGGTCGTCGTCGTGCTCGAGTCGCCTGCGGAGGCGGGCCGCCCAGGGACGGTGCTGGTGGTGCAGAGCAACGCGCCGGAGGATGCGGTCGTCGCACTGATTCGCGAGGAGCTGGAGCGATGAAGGGGTGGCGGGACGGCGGTGGTGGTGCTCCGGCCCGACATCACTCGGGCGATGACGGAGGCTCCCTTCGCGTCTCGATGGCCGTGACCGCCGTCATCGCCCGCTGAAGGTGGGTGCGCAGGTCGTCGCGCGAGTTCTGGAGCATGGTGAGCGCGCGGGAGAAGCGGCCGTCGAGCTCCTCCTGCATCTCGCCGAACGTTCGACGGAGCCCGTCGAGGGCGCCGGCGAGCTTCTCCAGGTCGATGGTCGTGCCGCTGCGGATGGCCATCTGGACCACGAGCATGAGGTACGGGATGAGGCTTCCGTAGCCGAGGAGCACGACGTTCATGCGCAGGCCGTCGACCTGGGCCTCGGCGGCGAGCTCGTAGACGGCATCCGGCACGGCCGCGATGGCGAAGCCCGCCGTGACCTCGGGATGGAGGTACTTCCGGACCTCCTCCATCTTGGCACGCACGGCGGTCACGACCTGCTGGCGGAGCCGCGCGGCCTCCGCCGGGTCGCTGGCCGCGGCGAGCTCCTCGAGCAGGCTCGTCGCCGGCCACTTCGAGTCGATGGGCACCACGAGCCCGTTCGGAAGACGGAGGCCGAACTCAACGACCTTCCCTTCGATGCGGAGGTCCCGCACCTGCCACTCGGGCGGCAGCTGGCGGAAGAGCGCCTCGACGATGGACTCGCCCGCCGCGCCCTTCGTCGCCGTGCCCGCCATGAGGAGCTCCAGCCGGCGGAGGACGTCCGCGTTCCGCTCGTCGAGCCTTCGCTGGTCGTCCGAGAGCTGCTGCAGCGCGGCGAGCTGCTCGGTCGTCCGCTGCATCTGCAGGCGGACCGTCTCCGTGGCCTGCTGGAGCTGCTCGACGACCGTGCTCGTCCTGCTCAGGCTCTCGTTCACCCGCTGCACGCCGTCCCGGATGGCGTTCTCGTGCCCCTCCAGCGCCGCGACGCGCGCCGACAGGTCGCCGAGCTGCCGGGCGAGGTGCGGGTCCCCGCCGGCACGCCGGCCGAGGAGCAGGGCCAGGAGGGCGCCGGCCAGGCAGCCCAGGAGGATTCCGAGCACGAGCTCCACGCGGACACTGTACGAACCTTGAAACGGCCGTGAAAGCTCCGCCGCCGACGGGCGTTCGGCGCCTTCCGGCTTGACGGGCGGGGCTGCGGCGAGGAAGCTGCGGGCGTGCCGCGCCGCTCGGAGGAGGGGTTCAGCGAGGCGGAGCGCCGGGCCATGCAGGAGCGGGCCCGGGAGCTGCGCGCTGATCGCCGGGGGCGGAAGCGCGATCCGGACCAGGAGGTGCGGGAGCGGATCGCCGAGCTGCCCGAGCCCGACCGCTCGCTCGCCCTTCGCGTCCACGAGCTCGTGCGGAGCGCGGCGCCGGAGCTGGTGCCGCGGACCTGGTACGGGATGCCGGCGTACGCCAAGGACGGGACCGTGCTCTGCTTCTTCCAGCCCGCTTCGAAGTTCGGCGCCCGCTACGCCACCTTTGGTTTCACCGATGCGGCTCGCCTCGACGAGGGGAACTGGTGGCCGGTCTCCTTCGCGCTGACCTCGCTCGACGCCGCCACGGAGGAGCGGCTCCGGATGCTGGTGCGGCGTGCGGTGGGCGGCTAGCGTCCATCAGGCAGTGGGCCGTATCTCGAATTCCGCACCGAGCGCCTCGTCCTCCGGAAGCTCGCGCACCTCGACCTCGGAGACGTACGAGCCGGGCGGACCTTGCCGCAACGCGGCCAGGAAGCGTTCGACCGCTTCGGGCGGCCCGGCTGCCGCTACTTCCACGGTTCGGCCGTCACGGAGGTTCCGCACCCAGCCCCGCAGGCCATGGGCTCGCGCCACATCCTGGGCGAAGAAGCGGAAGCCGACCCCCTGCACGCGGCCGCGGACGAACGCTCGCACCCGCCGCTCACCCTCAACCGGCCGCGCGCTCATCGGGCGAACCGCGGCCGCTCCCAGATCGTCTTCCACGCGGGCCCTTCGCCGCGGATGGCGGCGCGCATGGCTTCCAGTTCGAGCTCTGCGAGCCGCGCGAGGGCGGCGTCGAGCTTCGCGCCGGCACCCGGCTCGGCGTCCTCGAGCCGCTGCCGCATGGTGCGAAGGACGTCCCGCTGGATGAGGCTGCGGACCGCGTGTGGCCAGACGAAGAAGGAGAACGCCTCAGGCGCCCCGAACATGCCCCGGTGCCGGCCGAGCCAGAGGTACCGCTCTTGGACGGTCGCCACCGGCTCCACCACGCCCACGAACGGGCCCGCTTCCTCGTTGGCGCGCGTGTCGATGAGCAGGCGCTCGGGGAAGAGCGTGAAGCCGATGGTGAGGACATCGGCGCGCCGGAGCACCTCCTCCACGGCGCCGCGGTCGATCTGCATCCCGTTCTCCGTCAGCATCGTTCTCCCTCCCCCTCACTGCGGCTGGATGAATCAGGGGTGGGCCGGCGGCCCACCCCTGATGCTGTGCTCTCGGACTCACCGGCCCCGATGCGGGGATCGGAGCGACGGCCGCCGTGGCCCGGGAGCGTACGCCGGGCTCGGCGTCTTCTCCTTCTCTTCGGGCTTCTCGGCCACGATGCAGTTCGTCGTCAGCACCATCGCCGCGATGGAGACCGCGTTCTCGACGGCCGAGCGGGTCACCTTCGCCGGGTCGATGATGCCCTTGGCGATCATGTCGCCGAACTCGTCCCGCTGCGCGTCGTAGCCGTGGCCCTTCGGGAGCTTCTTCACCTCCTCGACGATGACGGAGCCGTCCTTGCCGGCGTTGATGGCGATGCGGCGGAGCGGCTCCTCCAGCGCGCGGCGGAGGATCTTCACACCGGTCGCCTCATCGCCCTCCAGCTTCAGCTTGTCGAGGGCCGGAATGGCGTTGATGAGCGCCACGCCGCCGCCGGGGACGATGCCCTCCTCGACCGCCGCGCGGGTCGCGCTGAGCGCGTCCTCGACGCGGTGCTTCTTCTCCTTCAGCTCGACCTCGGTGGCAGCGCCGACCTTGATGACGGCAACGGAGCCGGCGAGGCGGCCGAGCCGCTCCTGCGCCTTCTCGCGGTCCCAGTCGCTCTTCGCCTCCTCGAGGATCGCCCGCACCTGGGCGATGCGCGCCTCGATGTCCTTCTTCTTCCCCTTCCCCTCGATGATCGTCGTCTGCTCCTTCGTCGCGATCACGCGGCGGGCGCGGCCGAGGTCGGAGACCTCGACGCTCTCGAGCGTGCGGCCGACCTCCTCGGAGATGACGGTGCCGCCCGTGAGCACGGCGATGTCCCCGAGGTTGTCCTTCTGCCGATCGCCGAAGCCGGGCGCCTTCACCGCGAGCACGTTGAGGGTGCCGCGGAGCTTGTTCACGACGAGCGTCGCCAGCGCCTCGCCTTCGAGGTCACCGCAGATGATGACCAGGTTCTTGGAGACCTGGAGCACCTTCTCCAGGACGGGGAGGATCTCCTGGACGGAGCTGATCTTCTTGTCCGTGATGAGGATGTACGGGTCCTCGACCACGGCCTCCATCCGCTCCGGGTTCGTCACGAAGTACGGGCTGATGTAGCCGCGGTCGAAGGCCATGCCGTCGACGTACTCGACCTCGGTCTGGATCCCCTTCGACTCCTCGACGGTGATGACGCCGTCCTTCCCGACCTTCTCCATGCACTCGCCGATGAGCTCACCGATGGTCGGGTCGTTGTTGGCGGAGATGGTCGCGACCTGCGCCATCTGCGCCCGCTCGGTCACCTTGATGCTGTTCTTCTTGATGGCCTCGACGACGGCGGCAGCCGCCGCTTCGAGCCCCCGCTTCAGCGCCATCGGGTTGGCGCCGGCGGCCACGTTCTTCAGGCCTTCCTGGACGATGGCCTGGCCGAGCACCGTCGCCGTCGTGGTGCCGTCGCCCGCGATGTCGTTCGTCTTGGACGCGATCTCCTTCGCGAGCTGGGCACCGATGTTCTCGAAGTGGTCCTCGAGCTCGATGTCCTTGGCGATGGTCACGCCGTCGTTCGTAATCGTCGGCGCGCCGAACTTCTTCTCGAGGACCACGTTCCGGCCCTTCGGGCCGAGCGTGATCTTGACGGCATCGGCGAGGGCGTCGATGCCGCGCTTCAATGCGTGTCGCGCCTCTTCGTCGAAGAGCAGCTGCTTGGCCATGTCCGCGGTTACCCCTCTTCCTCAGGATTGAGTGCTTTCGTCGCCAGATTTTAGCACTCGCGGTCCGCGAGTGCTAACCCGATGATGGCGGAGGAAGTCGCTCAGAGCAAGAGTCACGAGTGCCTCCGCTCGGGCACCCGCCACTGGTTTTTCGGGGCGGGGAACGGAGGTCGGTACTCTCGTTGGCCCCAGCTGACGGCACGGGCGTGCGTCCTTTGGTTTGCCGCAGCCAGACGAGTAGTCCCGGTCGCGAGGTGGCGGATCGTCAGCGGGGCACGCATCAGCAGCGTCGAAGAAGTCTCGCTTTTGCTTCTATCGGCTGCTCGGCGTGCGAGGCGTACGATGATGGTGCGAGCAGGGCCGGGCCTGCACGAGGAGGAGGCGAGCGTGGACACGTTGCTCTCTGCCCGGGCGCTGATGGGGCTCTCCCTCGCGTTCCACACCTTCTTCACTCCCCTCGGTATCGGGCTGCCGCTCCTCATCTGCCTGACCGAAGGGATAGGCCTCTGGCGGAGAGATGAGCGGTACCGGGAGCTCGCCCGGGCTTGGGCACCGGTGGTCGGGCTCCTGTTCGCGGTGGGTGCGGTGTCCGGCACGGTGCTCTCGTTCGAGCTCGGCCTCCTCTGGCCGCGCTTTATGGAGGAGGCGGGCGGGATCATCGGCATGCCGTTCTCGCTCGAGGGCTTCGCGTTCTTCACGGAGGCGATCTTCCTTGCGGCCTACATCTACGGCTGGGATCGGCTGTCGCCGCTCGCGCACTGGCTGGCGTCCATCCCCCTCGCGCTCTCGGCCGCGCTCTCGGCGGTGTTCGTGATCGCAGCGAACGCGTGGATGAACGCGCCGGATGGGTTCCGCGTCGTCGACGGGAAGATCGTGGATGTCAATCCATGGGACGCGATGGCGAACGCCGCCTGGCCGCACCAGGCCATCCACGGAACGCTCGCCTCATACGTGGTGACGGGCTTTGCGGTGGCCGGCGCGTACGCGTGGCTCATGTGGCGTGGCAAGCCCGTCCGCCATCCGCAGCTGGCGATGCAGCTCGCGATGGGCATGGCCCTCGTCTCGATTGTCCTGCAGATCGTGGCTGGCGACTTCGCTGCGCGGCGGGTGGCAGAGCTCCAGCCGGCGAAGTTCGCGGCTATGGAGGGACAGTACAGGACGGAGGCGGGCGCGCCGCTCCGCATCGGAGGGATTCCGGTCGACGGCGAGACACGGTACGCGATCGAGATCCCCAAGGGGCTCAGCTTGCTCACGTACCGCGATCCGGATGCGGTCGTGATCGGGTTGGAGGCGTTTCCCGAGGACGAGCGGCCGAACGAGCTGCTTACGCACCTCTCCTTCCAGGCCATGGTCGGCAGCGGCTTCGCGCTCCTCGGCATCGCAATCTGGTACTGGACCACCTGGTGGCGAAACCGGGCCAAGGGGTTCGCTCCCGGGCGGTGGCTTCGGGTCGCCCTCATCGCGTCCGGGTTCCTCTCCTTCCTGGCGCTGCAGGCAGGTTGGTTCGTGACCGAGTTCGGGAGGCAGCCGTGGGTGGTGTACGGTTACCTGCGGACGGAGGAGGCGGTCACCGCCCGCGAGGGGATCGACGCGATCTTCATCCTCTTTACGGCCATCTACGTGGTGGTGAGTATCGGGCTCGTCGTGGCGCTCCTCCGCTGGCCCCACCGGCGGGAAGGGGAGCGGCGCCCGGCCCTGCCTGGGAGCGCGCGGGAGGCCGTGGATGTCTCCTGAAGCCGGCGCAGCCCTGGTCGCGGTCGCGGCGGTCGTCCTTTACGCCGTGTTTGGCGGGGCGGACTTCGGCGGCGGTATCTGGTCCCTCTTTGCCACGGGTCCCAGGAAGTGGGAGCAGCGCGATGCGCTGGAGCGGGCGATCGGCCCGGTGTGGGAGACGAATCACGTGTGGCTGATATTCCTCATCGTGACGCTCTTCGTGGTCTTTCCGCTGGCATACGGCGCCATCTTTGAGGCGTTGTATCTGCCGCTCTTTCTGGCGCTCGTCGGGATCGTGGCGCGAGGCGCGGCCTTCGCCTTCCGGCACTACGCCGCCCGCGACTCGTTCCTCGCTAGGCATGCGCTGCGGTGGTTTTCCTGGGCGAGCCTCCTCACCCCGTTCACCTTGGGCACCGTCATCGGCGCGGTGAGCGGCGGCCACGTCCGCGTCGCCGACGGGGAGGTTCTCAGCGGCCCGCTCGAGGGCTGGACGAGCCCGTTCGCGATCGTCTGCGGGCTCATCGCCATGGTCATCTGCGCGTTCATGGCTGCATGCTTCATGCTGGTCCGGACGGAGGGGTCGCTGCGTGAGGACTTCCGGGCCCGGGCGATCGCCGCGTCTCTCGCCCTCGGGGCGTTGACCACGCTCGCAATCCCCGTTGCCGTGGCGGATGCGAACCGGTTCGCTCGGCGGCTCGATGACGCGCCGGTGGCGGCGACGATGGCGGCGACGGCCGTCGTCGGACTCACGACGCTTGTGCTGCTCATGCGGCAACAGGACCGGCTCGTCCAGCTGACTGCCGGACTCACCGTGGCGGGGGTGGTCTCTGCGTGGGCACTGGCGCAGCATCCGTATCTGCTGGCCCCCGACATCACCATCGAGGAAGCGGCGGCCGCTCGGGTCACCGTCGTCTCTTACCTGGCGAGCCTACCGGTGGGCGCCCTCGTCCTCGTGCCGTCCCTCTGGTTCCTGTATTCGACGTTTGCGCGGGACACGGTCGCAGGGGCTGGCGCGGCGCCGCATTGAGGGAAAGCTGCGCACCGTGTACCGCGCCGGAGCAGGCTCGCCCACGGGTACCGCCGGCGAGTACCCTCGCGGCGTTTCCGTCGCTTGTTGTGCGCGGAGCGGGCCTCGTGGCAGGCTGCGGCTGATGGGCGGAGCGCGCCTGGTCCGGTTCGTCGCGGTGCTCGTCCTCGTGCTGGCAGGGCTGGTGCTGGTCGTCGCGTGCAGCCCGCGGGGCGAACGGCCGAGCGGCGAAGGGGCGACGCCGGCCGGTGCCCTGGCGGAGGAAGGGTCGCCGAGGGCGGCGCCCAGCGCAGGAACCGGAGGGTGCGTGGCTCCGGACCTGGAACTGTACGCCGGTGCGGGCTCAGCCTCCGAGCGCACGCTGCTGGTGGATGGGGAGCTGCGCACCTACCGCCTCTTCGTTCCCGCCTCGGCGGAACCCGGGCGGCCGGTGCCGGTCGTGTTCAATTTCCATGGGCTCGGGTCTTCCGCGAGGGAGCAGGAGCTGTACTCCCAGCTGGTACCCCTGGCCGAACGGGAGGGGTTCGTGCTCGTGTCCCCGCAAGGGGTCGGCGAGCCCGCACGCTGGCGCGTCGCGGGCATCAGCCAGGAGGACGGCGTCGAGGGCCCGGACGTCCGCTTCTTCGATCGCCTCCTTGAGTTCCTCGCGGATCGGCTCTGCCTCAACCCGCAGCGCGTCTACGCCACCGGGATGTCGAACGGGGCGTTCTTCTCCTCCGTGCTCGCCTGCTACCGTCCGGACGTGGTGGCGGCCGCTGCTCCCGTCGCGGGCGTGTACTTCCCGCCGGGAGGGTGCCGGGGCCCGGTTCCGCTGCTCGCGGTGCACGGACGGCTGGACCAGGTGGTTCCCTACGGCGCGGGCCTCATCTTCGGAGTCATCCCGTACCGCGGAGCCGAAGCGTACGTCGCCGAGTGGGCGGAACAGAACGGCTGTAGGGAGAGGACTGTTCGGCGGCTCGCACCGCACGTCCTGGAGCTGCGGTACGAGGGCTGTGCTGCGGACACCGCACTCCTGGCCATCGAGGACGGCGGCCACACGTGGCCGGGTTCCGCCGAGGTCCCCCGCCTCGGTCCGACGAACCAGGAGGTTTCGGCGGCGGAGCTCATCTGGGAGTTCTTCGAACGGCACCCGCGTAGCCCGTGAGTCAGCGCCCCCGAGCCCGGCGGCGGGCGACTTCGGCCGCCGTCCGGTGGGCGAGCTGCTCGTAACGGTCGTCGAGCGGCGGCAGCTCCGCAGCGCGTCCGTAGCGGCGTCGCAAGGCGGCGAGGATGAGCGCGTCGGCCAGGGCCGGGTTCTTCGGCAGCAGGCTTCCGTGCAGGTACGTGCCGACCGCGTTCCCTCGCCGGGCGCCCTCGGTGCCGTCCTCGCCGTTGTTCCCGTGACCGCGCACCACCCGCCCCAGCGGCTCTTGCCCTGGTGCCAGGTAGGTCCGGCCGCCGTGGTTCTCGAACCCGACGAGCTCGCCGAAGGTCGACTCGACGATCACGTCGCCGATGCAGCGATCGGCGCGCGGCCCCGGGTGGCGGGTCTCCATGTCGAACACCCCGATGCCCTCGAGCACCTCGCCCTCGTGGTCGACGTACCGGCAGCCGAAGAGCTGAAAGCCTCCGCAGACGGCGAGGACGGGCAGTCCATCTTCGACCGCCGCGCGAATGGCGGGGCCCTTCGCTCGGAGGTCGGGTGCGACGCGGCGCTGCTCGCGGTCCTGGCCGCCGCCGACGAGGAGAAGGTCGAGCTCCTCCGGCCGCAGGTCATCGCCGAGGCCGATCGGCACGACCTCCGCCTCGATCCCGCGTGCCCGGCAGCGGCGGGCGACGGCGATCGCGTTGCCACGGTCCCCGTACAGGTTCATGACGTCCGGGTACAGGTGGCCGATGCGAAGGCGGGGCTCGTCGCTCATGGTTTCGTCCCCACGATACCAGCAGCGGGGTACCGGCTCACTCGATCGGGATGCCGCGATCGCGCGGGTCTCCGAGGTCGAGCCCGAGGTACGTGGTGCTCCTCCATCGGCCGAACTTGAAGCCTGCGTCCCGGTACTCGCCGATCGTCTGGAAACCGAGGGAGCGGTGCAGGGCGAGGCTGCGCTCGTTCGTCGATTCGATACTCGCGACCACGAGGCGGATGGGGAGCCGGCGGGCCCGCGCCAGGAGCTCGGTGAGGAGCGCCCGCCCGAGCCCTTTCCCCTGCCAGTCGCCCCTCACGTAGACGGTGTCCTCGCGCGTGAACCGCCAGCCGCGCTTGTCGCTCACCCGTGAGAGGCAAGCGAAGCCGACGACCTCGTCGCCCGCGACCGCCACGAGCACGGGCTGGGTCGGGTCGGCCTCGTGCTCGGCGAACCACGCGCGGCGGCGCTCGGGCGGCCACGGCTCGACGTCCCAGGTGGCCACGCCGTGGAGGATCTCCTCGTTGTAGATGGCATCGATGCCCGGCAGGTCCCCCTCGGCGGCGGTGCGGATGAGGAACGGTGTACCCACGGGACCGATCCTACGCCGCGCGGGTGTCGAGGACGTTACGTGCCGGATTGTGGCGCCAAGGACTGTAATCGCCTGCCGCCTCAGCTGTCTTCTTGGTGGAAAGCCAAAACGCAAGGAGGTGCGAGGATGCTGCGAGCGTTCGTGGTCACCGTCGTCACCATGCTGGCGCTCCTGGCCCCCGTCGGCCTCGGCGCAGCTACCGCCTCGGCGCACCATGAACCGGTGTGCTTCCCCGGCGCCACCGACGCGCAGGGCGGTCCTTGCCCATCCGAGCAGCTGTGGCAGATCCGCGACAACCTCGGCAAGGGGAAGGGGTTGCGCGTGGTCGGCTTCGGGCTGCGGGCGGCCGGCGATGGTCCGTGCCTTCCCTGCGGCGGGCTGCTCGGCGAACTGCCCCCGTTTCCGGGCCGCCGGGACCCCGTGATCCTCGAGGTGCCATCTCCGGGCCGCGAGGACCCCGTGATCCTCGAGGTGAAGGGCGAGCGAGCCGTCATCTACGAAGTGAAGTGAGCCTCCCCTGCCCCGAGCGGCGGCCATGCGGCCGTTGGGCCGCCCGGATGCGATTCGCGGCGCCACCCCCGCCGCGCCGGCCGGGCGGCCCGCCGTTTCTTCGTGGTCCGAGTCGCTCAAATGTTCTAAACTCTGGGCTCGATGGAGCCCTCCCAGCTCGCGTCCGACCTCGACGTTCTCGCTCCTGCGCGGCGTGTGCTCCGGGAGGCATTCGGGTACCGGGACTTTCGCCCCGGGCAAGCTGAGCTGATCGCGGCGGTGCTCGCCGGGCGGGATGCGCTCGGGGTCATGCCCACCGGCGGGGGCAAGTCGATCTGCTATCAGGTGCCGGCGCTCCTGGATGGAGACGGCGTCACGGTGGTCGTCTCCCCCCTCGTGGCCCTCATGGACGACCAGGTTGCATCGCTGAAGGAGCTCGGCGTGCCGGCCGCCGCCCTCCACTCGGCACTCGACAGGGAGGCGCAGCTGCGATTGCTGGGCGACGTGCGCGCGGGTGCGGTGCGGCTCCTGTACGTCGCCCCGGAGCGGTTCGGCGATCCGCAATTCGTCGCCGCCGCGCGGGCGGTGGGCGTGCGGCTGCTGGCGGTCGACGAGGCCCACTGCGTCTCGCACTGGGGACACGACTTTCGTCCGAGCTACCGTGACATCGCTCCTGGGAGGGCGCGCCTCGGAAGCCCGCCGCTTCTCGCCCTCACCGCCACGGCCGACGAGCGGGTCCGCGGCGACATCGTCCGCGAGCTCCGTTTGCGGGACCCGGTGGTGTGCGTCGCGGGCTTCGACCGGCCGAACCTCTTCCTCTCCGTCGTCCGCTGCCGGAACCGGAAGGAACGGGCCGAGTTCGTGGCGGAGCGGCTGCGGGAGCTCGATGGCGGTGCCGCGATCGTCTACTGCGGCACCCGCCGGGCGGTCGACGAGCTCAGCGAGCTTCTGCGCCGCCGTGGCATCGCCTGCGTCCCCTACCACGCAGGGATGCCGCACGAGGAGCGAGCGCGCGCGCAGGAGCTGTTCGTGAAGGACCGCGTCCCGGTCATCGTGGCCACGAACGCCTTCGGCATGGGCATCGACAAGCCGGACGTGCGGCTCGTCCTTCACACCTACCTTCCTACCTCGCTCGAGGCCTACTACCAGGAGGCAGGCCGTGCGGGACGGGACGGGGAACCGGCGACCTGCATCCTTGCCTGGACGGAACGGGATCGCGACCTCCCGCTTTACTTCATCGAACGGGAGCATCCGGACCCGGCGCGCGTGCAGGCCATCCTGCAGGCGATTCTCGCAGCCGGGAGCCGCGTGCTGGCGCGGGACCTCGCCGACGGGGAGGAGGCAGGCGGGGTGAACGCGGCCATCCGGGCGCTCGAGCAGAGCGGCCTCGTGGAGCGATGGGGTCCCTGGGTGACGCCGGTTCGGGGGGCGGACGCCTCGCGGTTGGACGTAGGGCTCCTGGAAGCGCACCGGGCCGACGCCCTCGCCAAGTGGGAGGCGATGGAACGGTACGCGCGTTCGGAGGCCTGCCTCCGCGCCGCGATCCTGCGTTACTTCGGCGAACGGGCGCCGGATCGGTGCGACGGCTGCAGCAACTGCGTCCCCGGCGGCGGTCACCTCGGCGAGGTGCGGATGGCTTCGGAGCAGCTCGACCTCTTCGAGCGGTTGCGGCGGCTTCGCCGGGAGATCGCCGAGCGTGAAGGCGTGCCGGCGTACGTCGTGTTCACCGATGCCACGTTGCGCGAGATGGCGGCTCGGCGGCCGGTCACGCAGGCGGGAATGCTGCAGGTGGCCGGCGTCGGGCGGGCGAAGTGGGAGCGGTACGGCGCCGCGTTCCTCGCCGTCATCCGCGCCTCTGCCGATCGGCAGGCACGGGCCCATCCCGCTCCGAGTCGCAGGGGCCCCGCAGCGGCCGTGAGCGCCGCGGCGAGGCGCACATGGCAGCTGCTCCGTGCTGGCGCTTCCCTCTCGGATGTGGCGCGCCGGCGAGGGACCTCGGAGCGGGTCGTGCGTGAGCACCTCCTCGAACTGGTGGAAGCAGGGTATATCCGCGACCCCGAGCCGTGGGTCGACCCGGTGCTGGTCGAGCAGGCCCGAGCTGCGGCCGACGGCCGCCCCATCCGCTCGCTGGCGGAGCTGCGACGGGTGCTCGGCGAGGCTGTGGGGCTGGAGGAGCTGCGCCTCGTGCGGGCCTTCGTCAACCGGGAGCTGCGTGGCTGATGGGCCCTTGCGGGAGGGAGCGGGCGTTCCCGATACTGGGAGCGTGGCGCGGGCCTTCCTGGTCCGGCGTCATGCCTCGTGACTCGAGGGCAGGCGGACTCGGGCCCGGGTAGCGCAACTGGCAGCGCAGCCGATTTGTAATCGGCCGGTTAGGGGTTCGAGTCCCCTCCTGGGCTCCACGAAGCCCGTGCTCGTCGGGTGGAGGGATGGCCGAGTGGACAATGGCAGCAGACTGTAAATCTGCCGCGCGAAAGCGCTACGGAGGTTCGAATCCTCCTCCCTCCACCAGTTGCCCCAGAGCGAGCGAGCTGGAGACGGCCTGAGGCTTTCCGGTTCGTGCACTCCCCTCTTCGCTGGCCGTGTCATATCATGGCTTCGTGCGCGCCACGTGGTGGCGCGGGGAGCCCTCATAGCTCAGTCGGCAGAGCGCGTTCTTGGTAAGAACGAGGTCTCCGGTTCGAATCCGGATGAGGGCTCCAGCCCCGGAACGGAACGTCCCCCGAACGCGCGCACTCGCGCATCTCGGGGTGTCGTTGCATACTCCGAGTACTGCCCCCAGGTGGGGAGATCCCTGCGGAGGAACGAACGAGCGATGGCGAAGGCGAAGTTTGAGAGGACGAAGCCGCACGTGAACGTGGGGACGATTGGGCACGTGGA
>FWWM01000821.1_pt1 | contig 46851 bp, 47 predicted proteins | sample 2228351 | NCBI WGS metagenome assembly FWWM01 (sample SAMEA103939774, study PRJEB20133) | metagenome
TTGATCATGTTCGGCTACGCCACCACCGAGACTCCCGAGCGCATGCCCCTCCCCATCACCCTCGCCCATAAGCTCGCCAAGCGCTTGGCCCAGGTGCGCAAGGACGGAAGCCTCCCGTACCTTCGCCCGGACGGCAAAACCCAGGTCACCGTGGAGTACGAGGATGGGAAGCCGATCCGAGTGCATACCGTCCTTTTGGCCGCCCAGCATGCCGAGGACGTGGACCTCGAAGAACTTCGGGAGGAGCTGAAAAAGTATGTGGTGGAGCCGGTTTTGGATGGGTGGATGGACGAGGAGACCCTGGTTTTTGTGAACACCTCCGGGAGGTTCGTCATCGGCGGGCCGGCCTCGGACACGGGGATGACCGGAAGGAAGATCATCGCCGACACCTATGGCGGCTACGGCTCCCATGGCGGGGGGGCCTTCTCCGGAAAGGACCCGACGAAGGTGGACCGCTCCGCCTCCTACTATGCCCGGTACGTGGCGGTGAACATCGTGGCCGCGGGCTTGGCCGAGGAATGCGAGATCCAGGTGGCCTACGCCATTGGCCGGGCCCGGCCGTTGGCCTTGAACGTGGAAACGTTCGGAACCGAAAAGGTCCCGCTTGCCGCCCTCAGGCGAGCGGTGGAGGAGATCTTCGATTTCCGACCCGCGGCGATCATCGAGGAGCTGGATCTGCGCCGCCCCATCTACGAACAGTTCTCCTGCTACGGCCACTTTGGGCGGATTGATCTTGATGCCCCTTGGGAGAAACCCGCCAGGGTGGAGGAGCTCCTGCGGGCCGCGGGGGCGCGCGTCAAGGGATGAGCTTAGCCCACGACTTTTTTGGCGAATTCCCGAGCGGCTTTGAGGTCCTCCTCCGAGGGGCGCTTACGCCCAACGAGCCCAAGCAAAAACCAATCGCGGCCTTGGCAGGAGAAGCGGTCCACCACCTGGGCTCCTTTTTCCTGGAGGATCCTCTCCAGGATCGCCAGCTGGCCGGGTTTTCCTCCGTAGGTGCCGAACACGGCGGCCTTGATCCCTTTCGGAAGGGCCCAGGCCTGAAGGGCCCGGCGCATGGCCCGGGAGGGACGCCCACCATAAACCCCGTCCCCCACGAAGATCACGTCCTCGGGCCCCACCTTGGGAAGGGGATCCCGCCGCACATCCACCAAAGTGGCGCCCACCGCCTCTCCAATGGCCTTGGCCACCTTCCTTGTGTTCCCTGTAAGCGACGCATACACGACGTAAACTTTCCTGGCCATAGCAAAATTATTATACCATGCGCGTGATTGCCGACCTCCACCTCCATTCCCGCTATTCCCGCGCCACAAGCCGGGACATGGACCTCGCCGGGCTTGCCCGCTGGGCCAAGCTCAAGGGGATCCAGCTTTTGGGCACGGGAGACTTTACCCATCCCGCGTGGTTCAAGGAGCTTGTGGCCGGCCTGCGCCCAGCCGGGGAGGGAATTTACGAGTACGAGGGCACCCATTTCCTCTTCACCGCGGAGGTGGCGGCGGTGTGGAGCTTTGGCGGACGTCAGCGGCGCGTGCACTTCCTCCTTCTTGCCCCAAGCGCAGAAGATGCTGGCAGGATCGGGAAAGAGTTGGCGTCCTTTGGGAACCTCGCCGCCGACGGCCGCCCCACCCTGGGAATAACCGGGGAAAAGCTGGTGGAGGCCGTGCGCGCTGCAAGCCCAAAGGCCGTGATCATCCCCGCCCATGCCTGGACCCCCTGGTGGTCCATCTTCGGTTCCAATTCCGGATTTGACTCCCTGGAGGAGGCCCTGGGTCCGGCCCGCCCGGAGGTCTTCGCCATCGAGACCGGGCTTTCTTCCGATCCCCCCATGAATTGGCGCCTCTCCGCCCTGGACCAGGTGGCCCTGGTTTCCTTCTCCGACGCCCACTCCCCAACCCGGCTGGGCCGCGAGGCCTGTGTGTTTGAGCTTCCCGAACTTTCATACCCCGCCTTGGTTGAGGCCATTCGCACCCGCGATCCCAAAAGGTTCCTCTTCACCGTGGAGTTCTTTCCCGAGGAGGGGAAGTACCACTACGATGGGCACCGGGCCTGTGGCGTGGTGTTTGCGCCGCAGGAGACACAAAAGCACCACGGGAGGTGTCCGGTGTGTGGAAAACCCCTGACGGTGGGGGTGATGCACCGGGTGGAGGAGCTTGCGGATCGCCCTCCTGGAGCGAAACCTCCGGAGGCCATCCCGTACCGCTCCCTTGTGCCCCTCCAAGAGGTCATCGCCCAGGTGCTGGGCCAGGAGCCGGAGACGAGGGGCGTTCTTTCCCAATACATGAAGGTCGTGCAGCGTTTCGGTTCGGAATTCTCCGTGCTTTTGGATATCCCGGCTTCCGAGGTGGAGCGGGAGTTTCCCAAGCTTGGGCGGGCCCTGGATAAGGTGCGCCGGGGAGAGCTCCGAATCCGGCCGGGCTACGACGGCGTCTACGGAGAGATCAAAATCGAGCTTGCCGAGGACGCGCGGGATCTCACCCTCTTTTAGCCATGAAGCCCCTTGAGGGGATAAGGGTGCTGGACCTTTCGCGGATCTTGGCCGGGCCGCTTTGCACCATGTGGATGGCGGATTTGGGCGCGGAGGTGATCAAAGTGGAGCGGCCCGGGGTGGGCGATGAGACCCGCCGCTGGGGGCCTCCGTTCGTGGCCGGAGAGTCCGCGTACTTCCTTGCTGTGAACCGCGGGAAATACGGGATGGCCCTGGACCTCGCCGCCCCCGAAGGCCAAGAAATCCTTCGGCGCCTCCTGGAAAAGTGCGATGTCGTTGTGCACAACTTCCTTCCCCAGACCGCAGAAAAACTGGGGGTTTCTTACGAGGCGGTGCGGGAGATCAACCCGAAGGCCGTTTACCTTGCCATCCTCGGCTTTCCGCCCGGGCCGTATCGGGAGGAGCCGGGCTTTGACGCCCTCATCCAAGCCTTAGGTGGGCTGATGGCCATCACCGGGGAGGACGAGCGGCCGGCCAAAGTGGGGGTGGCCATCGTGGACGTCCTCACCGCCTGGGCCGGCCTCTGCGGGGTTTTGGGAGCGTTACTTTTGCGGGAGCGGACCGGGGAGGGGATGGCCGTGGAAGCCACCCTTGTGGAGAACTCCGCGGCCGCTTTGGTGAACGTGGCCCAGGCTTTCCTCCTCACCAAAGAGGAGCCAAAGCGCCTGGGCACGGCCCACCCCCAGATCGTGCCCTATCAGGCCTTCCCTTCCGCAGATGGCCTTCTTGTGATCGCGGTAGGGACGGATGCGCAGTTCCGGGCGCTGTGCCAGGTTTTGGGCCGGCCGGAACTCGCCGAAGATCCGCGCTTTTCCACTAACCCGGCGCGGGTGCAGAACAGGGAGGCTCTTTTGTCCATCCTCAGCGAGGTTTTGCGGCAAAGACCGCGGGCCCACTGGGTTGCCGAGCTCAAGAAGGCCGGGGTTCCCGCCGGGCCGGTGAACTCCCTTTCCGACCTTTTTGGGGACGCGGGACTTGTGGGAAGGATCCTTATGGAGGTGGAGCACCCGACAGTGGGCCGCTACCAAACCCTTGCCTGCCCCGTTTCCCTGGCCTGGCCCGGAAATCCCCTTCCTCCGCCGCGCCTTGGCGAGCATACGGCGGAGGTCCTGGCGAGGCTGGGGATTCGGTGAGAAGGGGGATAGGCTTGGGGCGTGGCAAAGAGGGTTCTTGTGGGGATGTCAGGCGGAGTGGACTCCACGGTGGCCGCCTATCTTCTTCGGGAGGCCGGCTACGAGGTCTACGGCCTCACCCTTTGGCTTTGGGACCCCAAAGGCCCCCTGGAGAACCCCTGTTGCTCGGTGGACGCGGCGAAGCTCGCCGCCCATGAGCTGGGCATCCCCCACGAGGTGGTCCAAGCCCAGGAGGAGTTTCAAAGACTCGTGGTGGAGCCGACCCTCATTGCCTACCGCCGGGGGATCACCCCAAATCCTTGCGCCTTCTGCAACCGGGAGGTGCGGTTCGCTTTGCTTTTGCGGGAGGGAGACCGCCGGGGAATCCACTGGGTGGCCACCGGCCACCATGCCCGCATTGTTCGCCAAGAAAAACCCAAGCTTCTTCGGGGACGTGATCCCGCGAAGGACCAGTCCTACTTCCTTTTCGCCCTCACCAAGGAGGAGCTTTCCCGGGCCCTCTTTCCCGTGGGGGAGTACACCAAGGCGGAGATCCGCGGGATTGCGGAGGAGCTCGGGCTTACGGCGGCCAAACTTCAGGAAAGCCAGGATTTATGCTTTGCTCCGGAGGGCATTCCTGCCCTCATTCCCGGGGCCGAGCCCGGTCCGATCTACGACCTTGAAGGAAGGCTTTTGGGGACCCACAAGGGGCTCCCGCACTATACGGTTGGGCAGCGCCATGGTCTTGGGGTTTCCGCCCCAAGGCCCCTTTATGTGGTGGCCCTGGACCCTGAAAGGAACGCGGTGATTGTGGGCCCAGAGGAGGCCCTCTACGCCCAGGGGCTTTTGGCCCGGGATCTCCATTGGATCGCGGGCGAACCTCCTGGAGAAAGGTTTTCCGCGGAGGTACAGGTGCGCTACCGGGCCTCTCCGGTTCCGGCGGAGGTGGAACTGCGCGGGGAGGAGGCCCAAGTTAGATTCGCAAGGCCTGTGCGGGCCGTGACCCCTGGCCAGGCCGCGGTGTTCTACCAGGGGGAAGAGGTCCTGGGCGGAGGGATCATCGTGCGGGCCCTCTAAAGTTTTGGTGGGATCACGATTTTCCCGAAGTTCCGTTCGTATTTTTCAATGTTTTCTCCGATGGCCTCGTGGAGGCGCTTCATGTGCCGCGGAGAGAGGATCACCCTGGCCACAAGGATGGCCTGGCCCCGCTCTGGAGTTTGAGCCTGGGGGTCCACAAGGAGAAAGTCGATGAAAAACTCATCTGGGTGGTGACTGATGATGGCGAGGTTGGAATACACCCCTTTACGTGTTTCAAGATCAGCGCCCACTTGCATTTCCCGCTCCGCCATAAACCACCTCCAAAACCATCGTACCAATAAGGATTTCCCTGCACAAGCTCCCCAGGACAGGACCGGCGGGATTTGAAACCACCCCCACCCTGGGCTATATTGTGGCACCAAAAATAAAAAAGTAACACAAGGAGGGTTTATGCGTGCCAACCGCGCTTTAATTTTGTTGGTCGTTGGGCTTGCGCTGGTTGGGACGGCCCAGCCCGTGGTGATTGCCACCTCCGAGGTGTTCGGGTCCCTGGCCCGCGCCCTGGGGGAAGAGGACGTGCTTGTGATCACCATCATCCCCGCTGGCTTCTGTCCGGCTCACTACGACCTCCGGCCCTCGGATTTCTTTTTTCTTTCCCAGGCGAGGCTTGTCCTCTATCATGGGATTGAGCCGTGGATGGATCGCCTTCTGGCCAACGTCAACCCGAAGGCCTCGGTGGTCAAGCTAGGCGGGGACTGGAATTATCCGGAAGCGCTGGCGGAGAAGGCCAAGGCCGTAACCGCGGCGTTGACGGAAATCCTCCCGGAGAAAAAAGAGGTCTTTGCTCAGCGTCTTTCCGCTTTCCTTGGGAAACTTGCGGACCTTGCCCGCGAGCTTCTGGAGAAAGCCGAGGAACTGGGCCTTTCGGAAATCCCCGCCATCGTCATGGCCTGGCAACGGCCCTTTGCTCAATGGTTGGGCCTCAAAATCGTCGCCACCTATCTTCCTGAGGAGAGGCTTTCCGTGAAGGACTTGGCGGAGCTCGCCCAGAAGGGCCGGGAAAATGGGGTGAAGCTTGTGATCGATAACCTCCAGTCGGGGGTGTCCTTCGGGGGCCGCTTGGCCCAGGCCATCGGGGCCACACACGTGGTCCTCACCAACTTCCCCGGCCCAATCCCCGGGACGGTGGATATGCTCACGATGCTTCGGGTGAATGCAAACCTTGTCTTTGCCGCGGTGGAAGCCCTGAAGGAGGTCACGGTTCCATGAGTTTTCTTGCCATTGATCCTCACACCAATGTGCGCGAGCTTTTTGCGCTCGGGGTGCGCTTTCATGGGCATCCTGGGCCGTTCCTGGCTTTGGGGATCCGCATGGGCCTCTTGGCCCTGCGCCTTTTAGAGAGCCCGGGGCACAGGGGGATCACCGCGGAGGTGGAGGCGGGAACAAAGCCGCCGATTTCTTGCCTTGTTGATGGCATCCAGGTTTCCACGGGCTGCACGGCGGGGAAGGGGAATTTGGTGCTCCGGCCCTTAGGTCGGGCGGCAGCCACCTTCAGCGCGAACGGGAAAAGGTTGCGGATCGAGGTGCGGCCGGAGTGGATGGCCCGGATCCAGGCGGAGGGAGCCGCTGAGCGCCTGGCGGAAGAGGTCCTGAGCGCTCCGGAGGCGGAGCTCTTCACTTGGGCCCTGTTTTAGAGCTTTGCGAGGTTTGGGCGGCATACCCGGGCGGGCGGGGAGCGGCCCTGCGCGGCGCCTCCCTCCGCCTTTTTCCCGGCGAGCTCGGCCTCCTTTTGGGCCCAAACGGCGCAGGAAAGACCACGATCCTCGAGGTCTTCCTCGGTTTCCTCCCGTACCGGGGAAGAGCCCAGGTTTTGGAGAAGGAAGTGCGCCACCACCTTCGCGAAATTCGCCGGAAACTCGGGTATCTTCCCCAGGCCCTTTTCTTCCCGCCCGACACCCCCTGTCGAACCCTGGACCTGGTGCTCATGGGGCGGTTCGGAGCTTTCCGGCCTTGGCAGAGGTTGCCCAAAACGGAGGTGGACCACGCCCTTTCCGCCCTCTTTCGCCTGGGCCTGGTGGAAAAGGCGGACTGGCCCATCGGCCAGCTCTCCGGAGGGCAGCAGCGCAAGGCCCTCCTCGCCCGGGCCTTGGCCAAGGGCGCGGAAATCCTCCTTCTTGATGAACCCTTCGCCTCCCTCGATCCCGGGGCCCGCGCAGATTTGGCCCAGGCCATCCTCAAGCTTCGCGCCGAGGGGTTGACAGTGCTCGCCGTAATCCACGAAGAGGAAATCCTTGCCCAGGCGGACCGGGTCTGGTTTGTGCATGAGGGGAAAACAGCGGAACTTTCTCGGCCCTTCGGTTGTCTTGGGGAGATTTGGTTCAGCCTATGTGGCCGTTGATCCTCCCTTCCTTGGTGGCCGGGGCACTGGCCGGAGCGAGCGGAGGGCTTTTGGGCGTGGCCGCGTTGCGTCTGCGCCTTTCCGCGCTCGGTTACGCCATGGCCCATGCGGCCTTCGCCGGCGCGGCCTTGGGCCTTTGGCTCGGCCTCCCTCCCCTTCTCACCGCCTTCCTTTTCGCCTTCGCCGTGGCTTTTCTCCTTGGACCGATCTCCGAAAAAACCGGCCTTCCCGCGGACGCCATCCTTGCCATCCTCTTCCCCCTCACCATGGCCTTGGGCTTCCTCTTCCTCGCCCTCAGCCCAGGGCTTCCCCTTACCTCCCCGGCCTTGACCCTCTTTTGGGGAAGCCTCCTTGGCGTGGGTTGGCCCGACGTTTTCTTCCTGGCCGGGATCTTCGGGGCGGTCGCGGGCTTTCTCCTTTTCCTTCGGCGGGAGGTGTGGGCGACCCTGGTGGAGCGGAGGCTTGCCGAGGAGGCGGGCATCCCGACCCGCTGGGTCCTTTGGACCCTCCTTTTCCTTGTGGGCGCGGGCGTGGCCGGATCCTTGCGCCTTGTGGGCGGACTTTTGGTCTACGTCATGCTTTTTTTGCCCGCTTCCTCCGCAGCCCAGCTCACCTTGGACCTCCGCCGCCAATTTCTCCTCGCTCCTATCCTGGGCGTGCTCTCCGCCCTGGGCGGGGTAGGCCTCTCTTTTTGGGTTGACCTTCCCGTGGGGACAGCCATCGCCCTCACCGCCTGCGCGGCGTTCCTTTTTTGTTGGGCCATAAGCCCCCGGCGACGCGCGCGGGGGCTAGCGGAACCCCCTGCGCCTTCTTAAAGAAGGCTTAAAAGGCGGGCAAAGAGGCCCAAGAAAAGGGCTAGCCCAGTGGTCCCCAAGATCACAAGAAGGGTTCTTCGCCCTCCTATTTCCCGAAGAAGCGCGCCCACCGTGGCGAGACACGGCACATAGAAAATCGTGAACACCGTGAAGACCAACATTTGTGTTGGGGAAAGGATAGCGCCCAAATTCTCCGTCCTTAGGGCTTGTGCCAAAAGCAAAAGGGCCAGCTCTTTTCGGAGCACCCCGAAAATTAGGGGGACACCGGCGGCGGGGGGAAGGCCCAAGGGCCAGGTGAAGATGCGGGTTGCCGCGTTCAGGTACGGTTCCCATGCCAAGGCCTCGGCCAGGGCCAGGACAAAGCTCGAGCCCACGAGGATCGGCCAGGCCACCTTTACGAACTCCCGGAGTCTGAGCCAAGTTTTTCCCAGGGTGGTGCGCACAGCCGGCCAGCGATAAGGGGGGATTTCCATGATCAGCCCCGGGCCGGTGGCCGGAAACACCCGGGACAAGAAGACGCCGGCGACGGCCACCACCAGAATATTTCCCAAATAGAGGGCGAGGGCCACCCAGGGGCCGAGGAAGCGCCCAACAAGGCCGAAGATCACCACCGTGCGGGCTGCGCAAGGGATCATCACCGCCAGGGCTGCGGTGATCAGGCGATCCCGCTCGTCCTCCAAGATCCTCGTCGCGAGCACCGCCGGAACGGAACACCCATACCCAAGAACAAAGGGGATGACGCTTTTTCCGTGGAGCCCAAGACGGTGCATCAGCCCATCTAAAAGAAAGCCAAGGCGTGGGAGATATCCCACGTCCTCGAGGAGGGCGAGAAGGAAGTAGAACGGCACTAGGTAGGGCAAAGCGATGCCGATCCCAGCAAAAAGCCCATCCAAAGCTCCCGCCAGGGCTTGGGGCAGGACTCCACCGCCCAGAAATTCCCGCATCTTTGCGGAAAGCCCCTCCAACTGGGGCGTAAGCAGCCCTTCCAACGCCCCGCCCACCTTGAAGGTGAGGAAGAAGAGGAGGAACAAGGCCAAAACCAGGAATGGGTAAGCGAGGATGGGGTGCATAAGCACATCGTCCAGGTGCTCACGGATGCTCGGTTTGGTTCGCTCAACGCGGGCCACCTCGTGGAAGATCCGGCCGGCCAAAGCTGCGCGCTCATCGGCCAAAATCACCGCGGGGTCCTCGTCCCTTCCGCAGCGAAGCCGCTGCCGAATGTGCTCGGGCAAAGCCTTTTCCTCGCCCAAAAAAAGGAGGGCGGCATAGCGCGGAGGAAGCCCCGCATACCTCCGGTCCTTTTGCACCAAGGGAAGCAATTCCTGCAGGACTTCTTCGAGGGCTGGGGAATAGCCGGGTGTTTTGGGAATGCGCGCTTCGGAGATCGCGGAAAGAAGGGCCTTTAGGCCAACGCCCCGGGAGGCGATGGTGAAGACCACCGGCACGCCCAGGATCTCGGCGAGTTTTTCTCTCTCGATTTTGAGGCCCTTGTGCTCGGCCTCGTCCGCCATGTTCAGGACCACCACCATGGGTATCCCCAGCTCCGCAAGCTCCAGGGTGAGGGAGAGGGAGCGGAGGAGGACGGAGGCATCGATTACGTTTATGATGAGGTCGACTTTTTCGCGCAAAAGGAAATCCCGGGCCGCGCGCTCTGCGGGGTCTTCGGCTGACAGGGAGTAGATGCCCGGGAGGTCCACGATCTCCGCGGGTTTTCCCGCCAACGCCGTGCGGCCGCGCAGGACTTCCACGGTGGTGCCGGGGAAGTTGGAGGCCACGGCTTTGAGGCCCACCAGGGCATTGAAAAGGGTGGATTTACCGGAGTTGGGTTGACCAACGAGGGCGATGCGCACCGGCCCGCCTTTCATGGGCTTTTTTCGGGGGTGGGGATGACGAGGATTCTTTTGGCTAGCCCCCTTCCCAGGGCCACGCGCGTTCCATTGACCTCCACCAAGATCGGGCCATGGCCCGGGCCCCGCCCCACAACGCGCACATTGGCGCCAGGACGTAGCCCCAAGGCGATGAGCCTCAATTGCACCCCTTTTCCCGGCCCCAAGACCGCGTAAACAGAGCCCGCTTGGCCGGGAACTAGCTCTGAGAGAGGGATCGCCGGCAAATTGATATTCATTTTCAAAAATCAGTGTACCATTTTCCCTCCGCCCGTCAAGGGAAAAGGGTCTCGGCCTTCCCGCGGCCTTAAAAGAGGGAGCTCCCTCGGTCAGGGGACAGCTGGGCCTGTTTAGGTCGGGCCGGCCCTTAATATCCAGCGCGTGGATGACCTTGGCTCAGTACTGCTCATCCTCCTTGTCACAGCTATTGCGTTTGCCGCCCTTCTTTCCCTTGGGCCGGAGCCGGAGATCCTCGTAGTCGTCGATGCCGGCCATGGTGGAGACGACCCCGGCGCGGTGGTGGCCAAGGTGCAGGAAAAGGACCTCAACCTGGCTTTGGCCCTCCTAGTGCAGAGAAAAGCGCAGGGAAGTGGCATCAAAGTCATCCTCACCCGCACCACCGACGTCTACGTGGACTTGGTGGAGAGGGTGCGGATGGCCGAGGCTTTGGGGGCCGCCCTTTACGTTTCCATCCACGCCAACTACCACCGGGACCCCAAGATTTGTGGGGTGGAGACGTGGGTGGATACGGGCGCCAGCGCCGAAAGCTTGCGCCTTGCCCAGTCCCTCCAGCGTGCGGTGGTTCTCACCACGGGCGCGGCGGATCGAGGGGTGCGCCGCCAAACCCTTTACCTCAGGCACACCCATCTCCCCGCGGCCCTGGTGGAGGTGGGTTACCTGTCCTGCCCGGCGGAACGGGAAAAGCTTTCGGACAAAACCTACCAAGAGAGGATCGCGGAAGGGATCATCCAGGGGATCCGCGCCTATCTGGGCCGCTAGGCTTTGGTTTTTTGCCCCCGTTCCAGCCAGGCCCAAATAAACGGCCAGATCTCGCCGTCCAGGACGCTCTCCACGTTCCCCACCTCCACCTCCGTGCGGTGGTCCTTCACCAGTTGATACGGCTGAAGCACGTAGGAGCGGATCTGGTGGCCCCACTCGATCTCCGCCAGCTCGCCCCGCAGTTCTTCGATCTTCCGCACCTGCTCTTGCTCCAGAAGGGCGCGAAGCCTGGCCCTAAGGATTTTTAGGGCGGTCATCTTGTTTTGGTACTGGGAGCGCTCGTTTTGACAGGTCACGATGATCCCCGTGGGGATGTGGGTGATGCGCACGGCCGTTTCGTTCTTTTGCATGTGCTGGCCACCTGGGCCGGAGGAGCGGAAAGTCTCGATGAGAAGATCCTCTTCCTTGATGTCCACGTCGCTTTCGGGGACGACAGGGGTCACCGTGACCGCGGCGAAGGAGGTGTGGCGGCGGTGGGCGGCGTCGAAGGGGGAGATGCGCACCAGTCGATGCACCCCTGTTTCGCCCTTGAGTATTCCGTAGGCGTAGCGGCCGCGGACTTCCACGGTCGCGGACTTTATCCCGGCTTCTTCCCCGGGGGTTTCGTCCACAACCCGCGTCTCGAAGCCGGCTTTCTCACAAAATCTCGTGTACATGCGCAAAAGCATCTCCGCCCAGTCCATGGCATCGGTGCCGCCGGCGCCGGCGTTGATGGAGAGGAAGCAGTCGTTGGGGTCGTATGGGCCGGTGAGGAGGAACTCCATGCGGGCGCGTTCGAACTTTTCCGCCAACTCCCCTAGCCTTTGGGCCACCTCCTCGCGGGCGGTCTCGTCGTCCTCCTCGCTTGCCAATTCCCATAGGACCTCGATGTCCTCGAGTTCTTTTACCAAGGCCTCGTAGCGCTCAAGGCGCTTGCGGGCCTCCTCCAGCTCCCTGGCCTTGGCCTGGGCGGCGTTGCGGTCGCTCCAGAAGTCCGGCCGGGCCATATCGGCTTCAAGGGCCCGGATCCTCTCCCTAAGCGCATCCACATCTATTCCCTGGCCCAAGCGCAAAAGCCGCTCCCGCAACTCCCGAATCCTCTCATCCATACAAAACCAACTTAGCCAGCCCCGAGGTCTTGCGCAACCTTATAATGCCCGATGTGCCCGGGACCCTTTACCTCTGTGCTACACCGATTGGGAACCTCGAGGACGTCACTTTGCGGGTCCTTCGCATCCTGAAGGAGGTAGACGTCATTGTGGCCGAGGATAGCCGTCGCACCCGTCAGCTCCTTTCCCGCTATGGCATTACCACCCCGTTGGCCCCAAGCCTCTACCAGGGGGTGGAGGAGGAGAGGACGGAGGCGGTGCTCGAGCTCTTGCGGGCGGGGAAAAACGTGGCCCTCGTCTCTGATGCGGGGACCCCCCTTATCTCTGATCCCGGCTTCCCCCTGGTGCGGGCGTGCATAAAAGAAGGGATCCCGGTGGTTCCCCTTCCCGGACCTTCCGCGGTTTTGGCGGCCTTGGTGGCTTCCGGCCTTCCTCCTGAGCGATTCCTCTTTGCCGGATACCCTCCCAAAAAACTTTCCGAACGCCGGAAATGGCTTTCCGAACTTTTGGATTATGGTGTCACCGTGATATTTTTCGAGTCCCCGGCCCGGCTCCTCTCCACCCTGCAGATCCTCTCGGAATTGGAGCCGGATCGGCAGGTAGTGGTGGCCAGGGAGCTCACCAAAGTGCACGAGGAGTTCGTGCGGGGAAAGGCAGAAGAAGTGCTTCGGGAGTTCCAAGCGCGGCCGAGCATCAAAGGGGAGGTCGTGGTCCTTTTTGGTCCAAACCCCAAAGCCCCAAGTCCTCCTCCCAGTCCGGAAACGATCCGCTCCGTTTACCAAAATTTTTTATCTTCCGGCCTTTCCCCAAAAGAGGCCCGCAAGGAAACAGCAAAAAAGCTTAAAATTTCCAAACGCCTGGTCTACAAAGCCCTCTTGGAAGGAGGCCAAAATGTCCCTGATGATCCGGGAAATTCGTGATTTAAAAGAAGATATGGCGGCGATGGTGGTCATCGACAACGCCATCGACCCCGAGCACCCCTCCTCTTTGGCTGAAGCCCTGCGCTCTTACGAGGCCTTCGACAAGGAGAAGTACGTTCTGCGCTATTATCTGGCGGAGGTTGAAAATGAAGTTGTGGGCTATGCCGCCTTTCATCACATGCCCCATCGTTTTGACCCCCAGCGCTTTTGGGTTTGGGTTGCCGTCCACCCCAACTTCCAGGGCCGGGGAATAGGAAGCGCCCTTTTTGAGCGGACCCTTTCCGATTTAAGGGAACTCAAGGCCCGCTGGCTTACCACTTCCGTCCGGGAGGACTGGCCAAATTCCATAAGGTTCCTCCTCAACCGCGGCTTTTCCGAGGTCTTCCGAACTTGGGAGCAGCATTTGGACCTTCGGGATTTCCAGTTCGAGCCTTTCCAAAAGCACTTAAAGAGGGCCAAGGAAGCGGGGGTGGAAATCACGTGCCTCTCACAAGCAAGGGAAAACGATCCGAGATGGCGGGAAAAGCTCTATGCGTTACACACAGCACTAGTCAAAGACATCCCCGCCCACTCTCCGTTTACGTCCGTCTCCTTTGAGGAATTCCAAAGGCGCTTCTTGGAGGACCCCCAGGTTCCGCACACTGGGTTCTTCCTCGCCATAGTGGAGGGAAAGTACGTGGGCGAGAGCTTTGTTTTCAAAGCCGAGGCCGAGCCAGGGGTTCTCTATCAGAGCTTTACTGGTGTCCTTCCCGAACATCGGGGTAAAGGAATTGCCATGGCCTTAAAACTGCATGTCATCCAATGGGCTAAGGACCAAGGGTATAGCTTGATCAAGACCTGGAACGCCTCGGTGAACGCCCCGATTTTGGCGATAAACGAAAGACTTGGCTTTAAGAAAAAGGCGGCCTGGATAGAGTTTGAAAGGATTTTGTAAAGTGATCGAGGTTGACTATGGCGATCTTGTTTGGGAAAGCCGCCCTTCCCGGTCGGTTTTGGCTTTTTAGAACGCGCACGAAGGGATGCTCGGTGGCGAAGGCGACCAGAACACCGGGTATTTTGTGGCAGCAAATAGTAAATCGGACTTGATTGTCGGGTATTCGTGCCAGAAGAGAATGACAAGGAAGCTCATCCGAGGAAAGGGTGCTTGTCAAGGGGCAAAAGCTCGCCTGCATTTCCTGTACTTCTGCAACACGGAGGTCATCACGCTCGCCCGCTTCGCCTGATGGAGAGGCGCAAAAATTAGGTAAAACGCAAAAAACTGCGCGACAAACCGGGCCCTCGCTTCGACGTGAAAAAATCTTGTGGGGTTTTATGTCTGCTCGGAGAGGTACTGCTGAAGGCCCATCTGCTTTATCTGATCAAGCTGGGCCTCAATCCAGTCGATGTGCTCTTCCTCGTCTTTCAAGATCTCCTCAAGGATGGTTTTGGTGACGTTGTCTCCCACCTCCACAGCGAGCTTAATCGTCTCGTTATAGGCGCGATCGGCCTCGTACTCCGCTTGAAGATCGTTTTGGTGGATTTTCTCCACATCTTTGGCGATATGGACGGGAGCGATCTTGGTGACCATAGGCTCGCCTTCAAGGAAAATGATGCGCTTGACAAGCTTCTCCCAGTGCTGCATTTCCGTGATGGCCCGCTTTTCGATGACCTCTGCAAGCTTTTTGTAGCCCCAATTTTCGCAGAGCTCGGCGTGCACCATGTACTGGAGCACCGCCCCAAGCTCCTCCGCAATCCTTTGGTTCAGAGCCTCGATGAGCTTGGGATTCCCTTTCATCTTGCTCCTTTCGGTGGCATCATACTGAGCGGAAAGGGAAAAGGCAAGCTTGAAGCTACTCCTCCACCGCCGTTGCCAGCTCCTCCACCCGGAGTTTTGCCGGATCGAGGGTGGAAAGGGCGGCCTTCATGCGATTCATCGCCTCCTCATAGCTCATGGTCACGATTTTCTTGCGCTTCACCGGGTTGACCTTGGAGATGATGCCATGGCGCAAGAAGGGCTGGGTATAGCCGCGCTCGCGCAGGGCCTGGACGATGGGCTCCACCAACGCGTCCACCTCCAAAAGGAGGGTCGCCCGGCGCCCGCGCTCCTCCAAGGCCAGCGGAAGTTCCATGTCCAAGAAACGGTCGACCTTCCGGAGGATGGGAACGTAAGCCGAGCCGGAAAAGCGCTCGTTCTTCTCGTAGATGAGCCCCAACGTGGCCAAATGGGCCTCCTCGAACTGGAAGGCGTATTCCTTCTCTTTCCGCGTGGGCTCTGCGGCAAGGAGGGCCCGGTACATGCGGATCACTTCCAGAGCCTTTTCTTTGAGGTTGTGGGCCTTTTCCGTGTTCAGGGCGAGGATCTCAAAGGCCATGTTGGGGTCGGGGACGACCACCGCGGCGATGAATTCCCGGCCCATGCGGCGCAGGGCCTCCCGGCGGTGGTTGCCGTTGGGGGTCCAAAACCCTCCTCCTGGGGCGGGTACAGCGACAATGGGGTCCAAAAACCGGCCGAGTTTAGCGATCACCTCCTGTAACCTTTCCACATGGGCCTCGGAGAGGTCCCGCTGGAACGGGGTCGGAAGGACCTTCCCCACCGGGAGGAGGGCGAAAATTTGCCAGTGCCCTTTAAAGGGCTCCTGGTACACGGCCAAGACCTGGCCGCCCTCGGCCCGGACTTTTTCCTGCAGCTCTTGGATTTCCGGGGGGATGTTCTCCGGCACGGCCAAAAATTATCTTTGATGCGCGCGTAGAGGGCAAGGTATTAGGAGCGGGTGCGGAGGGCAAAGTAAAGATTGAGGAGGAAGCCGATAACGGCGCCGGCGGCGGCGCCAAAGGCGGAGTCGCGGAAGGGAAGGCCAAGGAGGGCCCCTATTGCTCCCCCAAGACAAAGATCGCGGCCCAGGCGCAAGAGCCAGGGCCGCGCCTTCCTCATGCCCCTGCGCCGGAACACTTTTCCTTTTGGAGAAGGGCCTCCCAGCGGCGGTCCACCTCCGCCTGAATTTGGGCGATGAGCTCTTTGCCCCTGGGGTCGCGGAAAAGATGGCGAAAACGGCCTTGTGTCTTGAGCCACTCCTCGATGGGCACCCGTTCCTTGGGCTTGTAGTTGATCTTGTAGCGCCCTTCCATGACCTCGTAAAGGGGCCAATACCGGGTCTCCACGGCGAGCTTGGCCTGCTGAATGGCGCTGTCCCGGGGGGTGCGCCAGCCCAAAGGACAGGTGGTAAGCACATTGATGAACTTCGGGCCTTCGTAGCTCATGGCCCGCTCCACCTTGTTCGCCAGGTCAATAAGGTGGGAGACGGCGGCCTGGGCCACATAGGGGATGCCGTGGGCCACGACGATCTCCGTGAGGTCTTTTCGTTCCTGGGGCTTTCCAGGGATGGCTTCGCCCACGGGAGCGGTGGTGGCGGCCGCGCACCGCGGGGTGGCGCTCGAGCGCTGTACGCCGGTGTTCATGTAGGCCTCGTTATTGAGGCAGACATAGAGGAAATCGTGGCCGCGCTCGAGGGCTCCGGAGAGGGCTTGCAGGCCAATATCGTAAGTTCCGCCATCACCGGCGAAGACCACGAACCTTATTCGCCTGTCGATGAGGCCCCTTTTCCGGAGGGCCTTGTAGGCGGCCTCCACCCCGGAGATCACCGCCGCGGCGTTCTCAAAGGCCACGTGGATCCAAGGGACGTTCCAAGCCGTGCCGGGAAAGCGGGATGTGGCCACCTCCAAGCATCCGGTGGGGCTGGCCACCACCACTGGGTCGGCGATGGCGTTGAGGACGGTTCTGACCACCATCGGCTCGGCGCAGCCAGCACAGAGGGTATGCCCGCCGGTGAACCGCACCCCTTTTTCCTCACGTTCCGCCAAAACCTTGATGCTCGGCATCTTTTTCTCCTTACTCCCTAAGGCCGATGTACCGCAAGGCCCATTCCGTGTTTTTCAGCTTGGGAAGCTCCTCGAACACCCGGATGAGCTCGGGGACGGTGGTGTCGCGGCCGCCGAGGCCGTAGATGTAATTTGCGAGGATTGGCCTCTTTTCCAAGGGGTACAAGGCCGCGGCCACGTCCTCAAAGAGGGCGCCCATTGTGCCGAAGGAGAAGGCCCGATCTAGGACGGCTACAGCCTTGGCGTGGGCCAGGGCCTCGGCCACTTCTTTCCCCGGGAACGGCCGCCAAAGCCAGGGCTTGAGGAGGCCCACCTTCATTCCCCGGGCGCGGAGCTCGTCCACCGCTACCTTCGCCGTGCCGGCGGTGCTTCCCAGGACGACCAGGACATATTCGGCATCCGCGAGTTTGTAGGCCTCGAAGAATCCCTGGTAGCGGCGGCCGGAGATCTTGGAAAACTCCCGCTGCACCTCAAGGAAAGCCTCGGGCACCGCCTCCATCCCCGCCTGCTGGGCCCGCTTGAGCTCGAAGTAGTAGTCGGGCATGGCGAACGGCCCCCAGGTCACGGGATGATCCACGTCCAAGAGGGGATACACCGGCCGGTATTCTCCTACGAACTTTTTCGCCTCCTCGTCGGAAAGGAGGTCCACCGGCTGCACGGTGTGGGTGAGGGTGAAGCCATCGAGGTTCACAATCACCGGCAGCCGCACCCGCATGTCCTCGGCGAGCCTTTGGGCCATGAGGGTATAGTCATAGGCCTCTTGGGCGTTTTCCGTGAAGATCTGGACTGCACCGGAATCGCGAGCCAAATAGGCATCGGAGTGGTCGCAGTGGATGTTGATGGGCGCGGAAAGGGCGCGGTTGGCCAGGGCCATGACGATGGGCAGGCGCAGGCCCGCGGCGATGTACAGGACCTCCACCATAAGGGCCAGGCCCTGGGAGGAGGTGGCGGTCATGACCCTTCCTCCGGCGGCTGCAGCCCCCACACACGCGGAGAGGGCGGAGTGCTCGCTCTCCACCGGGATGAGCTCTGTGCGCACCAGTCCGTTGTGCACGTAGTCCGCATAGTACTCGGCGATCTCCGATTGAGGGGTGATGGGGTACACCGCCACCACATCCGGCTCGATCTGCCGCATGGCCTCCGCCACCGCCTTGTGTCCAGTTATGGCCTTGCGCATTCCCCACCCCTTTCCGGGACCATCTCAATGGCGTCCTTCGGGCAGATCGCGGCGCAAACGCCGCAGCCTTTGCAGTGGTCGTAATCGAAGCCCCTCACCTTTCCCTGGGAAAGGAGGACGGAGTCATCCGGGCAATGCAGCCAGCACTGCAGGCACTGGATACACTTTTCTTCGTGCCAGATAGGCCTTTCGGCCCGCCAGCTTCCCGTTTTGTTGAGCTCCCGGGCCGTTCCGCCCACGACCACCCCGCCCAGGGGCAGATCCCGCCAGCTCAAAAGCTCAGCCAACGGTCACCTCCTTCGCCGCCGCGTATCCGGCGCGGAAGGCCTTGAGGTTTTTCTCCAGCATGTCCGGGGAAAGCCTCCCGCCCAGGGCCTCCCGGAGCTCCGCCTCCGCCAAGGCGTAGTCCGTCCCCAACACGGCCACCACCGCCCCAAGCATGGGAATGTTGGGGAAGCCCGTGCCCGTTTCCTTAGCGATCCGATCGGCATCGAGGGTGACGATCCTCCCCGGGAAGTTCGTGCGGGCGCGGATCTCCTCCGGCGAGCAGGTGGTGTTGACAAGGAGGACGCCCTCCGGCTTTAGGCCCTCCGTGGGCCTTTCTGAATCCAAAAGGCTTTCGTCGAGGACGACCACGATGTCCGGCTCGTACACGCCGGAATGAACGAGGATCTCCTCGTCGGAGATGCGATTATAGGCGCGCACGGGAGCTCCGGAGCGCTCGGGCCCGAACTCGGGAAAGGCCTGCACGAATTTCCCCTCCCGGAGGTTGATCTGGGCAAGGATCTGCGAAACGGTCTTTGCCCCTTGCCCCCCGCGGCCATGCCAACGGATTTCCTTCATCCCCGCCTCCTTCGGAAAGCTTCGGCATTATAGAGGAGGAGGGGCTAGGGGCAAGGGCTTAGGGGCTACAGGCGATCAGGCCCGCACTTTTCCCTCAGCCTTTCGATGTCCTTGATCACGATCTGGTAGCGGCGCTTGTCCAAAAGCCCTTGGCGGGCGAGGCGATTCAGGGCCATGGTGGTGTTCTCCCGGGCCGAGCCGATCATCTCCGCGAGGTCCCTGTGGGTGAGGCGGAACCCGATCAGGATCCCGTTTTTCGTCTTTATCCCGTATTCGGAGGAGAGGAGCAAAAGCTGGCGAGAGAGGCGGCTTTCGATGTCCCGGAAGGCCAGGTCCTGCACAAGCCCCTCGAGCTCTCTTATGCGCTGGCCCAGGACCTCCAAAAGCTGGAGGAGCAATTCCGGCTGGTGGCGGACAAAACCGAGGAAGTGGTCCCGATGGATTTGGAAGATGACCCCTTCCTCGAGGGCCTCGGCGTAGTGGTTGCGCTGGCGTTCTCCGATGAGGGAGAGCTCCCCAAACATGTCCCCCGGTCCGCGTGGCGCCAGGGAAACCCGTTTTCCTGTGGGGTCGACATAGGAGAGCTTTACCGTGCCCCTTTCGATGAAGAAGATGGAAGTGCTTTGATCGCCCTGGCGGTAGATGGTGTCGCGGGCAGCCACGTGGAACTTTTCGCCCAGCTCCAAGATGGGTTCGATCCCCGGGATGATCCAATTTATGCGCCCTTGTTCCATGGCAAGGGGACTTTAGCTTTGGGGAAAGAGCGGAAGGAAGGAACAACGAGCGGGAAAAAGCGCGGGCTTGGGGTGTGAGGAAAAGAAAAACGTCCCAGCGCGGGACGTCGGAGATTCTTGGTGGATAGGGACAGGCGGCGCCTGCCGAGGGGAAGGCTGAACTTGGCCCTTGACGGGCAAGGGTCACTCCCTAGAAAGGAGGTGATCCAGCCGCACGTTCCCGTACGGCTACCTTGTTACGACTTCGCCCCCCTCATGAAGGACACCCTCGGCGCCCTCTGCGGACGACTTCAGGTGCCCCCCACTCGGTTGGCGTGACGGGCGGTGTGTACAAGCCCCAAGTACGTATTCACCGCGGTGTGGCTGACCCGCGATTACTAGCGATTCCCTCTTCATGCAGGCGGGTTGCAGCCTGCAATCCGAACCATGCCCGGCTTTGGTGGGATTTGCTCCGGGTCGCCCCTTCGCGTCCCATTGTACCGGGCACTGTAGCATGTGTGTCGCCCCGGGCATAAGGGCCATGAGGACTTGACGTCATCCCCTCCTTCCTCCGGGTATTCCCCGGCAGTCCCGCCAGAGTCCCCGGCACCCCGAAGGGCCCGCTGGCAACTGGCGGCAGGGGTTGCGCTCGTTCCGGGACTTAACCCAACACCCCACGGCACGAGCTGACGACAGCCATGCAGCACCTGTGCAGGCTCCCCGGCGCCTTTCGGCCCGGGGTCCCTTCCCTTTCGGGTCGGTACCACCTGCATGTCAAGCCCGGGTAAGGTTCTTCGTTTAGCATCGAATTAAACCACATGCTCCACCGCTTGTGTGGGACCCCGTCAATTCCCTTGAGTTTCAGCCTTGCGGCCGTACTGCCCAGGCGGCGGGCTTAACGCGTTAGCTGCGGCACCGAGGGAATACCCCCCGACACCTAGCCCGCATCGTTTAGGGCGTGGACTACCCGGGTATCTAATCCGGTTCGCTCCCCACGCTTTCGCGCCTCAGCGTCAGGACCGGCCCAGAGGGTTGCCTTCGCCATCGGGATTTCGGCCGGTATCTACGCATTTCACCGCTACTCCGGCCGCTCCACCCTCCTCTGCCGTCCTCTAGCCCAGGAGTATCCTCCGGCCTCCCGGGGTTGAGCCCCGGGCTTTCACGGAGGACTTCCTGAACCGCCTACGCGCACTTTACGCCCAGTAAATCCGGGCAACGCTCGGGACCTACGTCTTACCGCGGCTGCTGGCACGTAGTTAGCCGTCCCTTATTCCTGGGGTACCGTCATCGGCGGGGCATTTCCTCCCCGCCTTATTCTTCCCCCAGAAAAGCGGTTTACACCCCGAAGGGCTTCTTCCCGCACGCGGCGTCGCTGGGTCACCCTTGCGGGCATTGCCCAAGATTCCCCACTGCTGCCTCCCGTAGGAGTCGGGGCCGTGTCTCAGTCCCCGTGTGGGGGGCCACCCTCTCAGGCCCCCTACCCGTCATCGCCTTGGTGGGCCATTACCCCACCAACTAGCTGATGGGCCGCAGCCCCCTCCGCCCGCGGCGCCGGTTGCCCAGCGCCTTTACTCCCCAGAGCTTGCGCCCCAGGGAGACCATCGGGTATTAGCCCCCCTTTCGGAGGGTTATCCCCGTCGGGCGGGCAGGTTAGCTACGTGTTACTCACCCGTCTGCCGCTCCGTACCCGCCCTTTTGGGGCAGGCCGTCGCACGACTTGCATGTGTTAGGCACGCCGCCAGCGTTCGCCCTGAGCCGGGATCATACCCTCTCGATTTAGCTTGAACTCAAGGGCTCGACAGGTCTTCCGCCAATCCCTATCCACCTGTCGAAGATCAGCCTTCCCCGCCCCTGCGGGCGCAAGGCCAAGTATATATACACCGGCCCCCACAGTCAAGGGGACACCTGTTGCCCTGCCGGCGGCCATCGGTTGCGAAAACGGGCGAAGTGCGCCTCCGGCTCATCCCAAGGCGATTCCCTCCCGCAAAAGCCGCAGGGCCGCGGGAACGTCCACCTCCGTATCCACACACCCGTCGCGAAGAAGGGGCAAGGCCGCAACTTTCGGGGGATTTTCCAGCTTTGCCACCCCTTCCTCTCCCTCCGCAAGCTCCTTTTGGCAGGCCACGGCCACCACTAACCGCGGTTTCTTTTCCTGCACAAAGCGCAGGGCCAACGCCCCTCCCGGAGCGACGCAAACCCCTTTGTACCCAAGCCTCTCCGCCTCTTTCCGCAGAATGCGGATGGGACAGTCCTCGATCGGGCAATCCGGGGGACACTGGAGGCCCTCTTTCGTAGGCCGCCCCGGGCAACGGTCGCTGGGCCGAAGGCAATGGGGCAAAAGGAGCACGCGCTCGCTTGGGGGAATCCCGCAAAGTTCCTCAGGCACAGCCCACCACCTGCACTAAAACCTCCCGCTCCCTGGGTCGATCCAATTCCACAAGGAAGATGCGCTGCCAGCGGCCCAAAGCGAGCTTCCCCTCCCGGATGGGCACGGCCTCGCTCGCGCCGAGGAGGAGGTGTTGTAGATGGGCATGGGCATTGGGGCACTCCTCGGGGGTCATGTTGTGGGTGCGGATGCCGAAGTCGTTGTGGCAGTAATAAAGCTCCCGCGGGGCCAGGCGCTTCAAGAACTCCTCCATGTCCCGCAAAAGCAAAGGCTCGTTCTCGTTGATGCGGATGGCCGCGGTGGTGTGGCAGGAGAAGACGAGGGCGATCCCCTCCCGCACCCCGCACGTCGCCACCACCTCTTCCACCTCCTTTGTGATGTCCAGGAACTCCGGAGACTTGTGGGTGCGGAAGGTGAGGATCTGGGTGCGCACGAGCGCGGGGATGGTCAAGAGGGGGTTCATGGATCACCTCCCAATTGACCCAAGCGGGCCACCACTTCCCGCACGAGGGCATCGGGGGTGGAGGCTCCGGCGGTGACGCCCACGCGGCTCACCTCCCGGAACCATTCTGGTTGGAGTTCCTCGGCCCGCTCGATGTGGAAGGTGGGAAGGCCGGTGTGGCGGGCGACCTCCGCCAGTTTCCTTGTGTTGGCGGAGGTGCGGGAACCCACCACCACCAAGGCCTCCACCTTTTTTGCCAGCTCCTCCACGGCTTGGTAGCGCCGGCCGGTCTCCGGGCAGGTGGTGTCCAAGGCCCGCACCTCCCGCAGATGGGAGCTTAAGCGGCGCACCACCTCCGCGACGAACCCCCAGAATTCCCGGCGGCCCTTGGTGGTCTGGGAGATAAGGGCCAAGCGGTTTCCCTCGATTTCTTGGACCTCCAGGGGGTTCAAGGTGGCCTTTCCCCGGCCACGGGTCCAGGAAAGGAGTCCCCGCACCTCGGGATGGGCTTCCTCCCCGTAGATGAGGACGAAAAACCCCTCCTCGGCGAGGTCGCGGGCGGCCTCCTGGGCCCTCCGGACGATGGGGCAGGTCGTGTCCACGAGGAAAAGGCCGCGACGCCGGATCTCCGCAAACACCTCTGGCCCAACCCCATGGGCGGTGATGGCCACCGCGCCCTCTTTCACTTCCGCCAGGCTCTCCACCACTCGGGCTCCCTTTCGGGCCAGCTCCTCCACCACTTGGGCGTTGTGCACGATGGCCCCGAGGGTGGCAAGCGGGCCGCTTCTCCGCAAATGCTCCTCCACCATCTCCACCGCTCGCCTCACCCCCGGACAAAACCCGTAAACTGCGGCAAGCTCCACCCTCATCCCTTTTCCCCTCCCAGGGCTCGGCGGTACCGCCCCAGGGCCATGAGCGGGAACACGTGCCGATAGAGGTGGTAGCGGATCATGAAGTCGGTGGGGAAGCCAGTTCCGGTGAAGTAGGGCTCGTCCCAGGTGCCATCGGGCCTTTGGGTTTTGAGGAGGTAGGCCACACCCCGACGGACGGCCTCGGAGTCGGCCTCGCCCGCGGCCAAGAGCGCCAAAAGCGCCCACGCCGTCTGCGATGGACAAGATGGCCCTCTCCCCCATAACTCCTTCCGATGATAGGAAAGCACATCCTCACCCCATCCTCCATCGGGGTTTTGATGGGATTTGATCCAGGCCACCGCCCTCTTTATGCGGGGGTCGTCCGCGGCGATCCCACAGGCCACAAGAGCGGGCAGGACGCATCCTGTGCCATAAAGGTAGTTCACCCCCCAGCGGCCATACCAGGGCCCCTCTTTTTCCTGCTCGGAAGACAGGTACTTTAGGGCCCGCTCCAGGGGCTTAAAACCCGGCCTATACCCCATCCGCCCCAAAAACTCCACCACGTGGCCGGTCACATCGGCCGAAGGGGGATCCAGGATCTCCCCAAAGTCGGCAAACGGGATCTGCCGGAGGAAGAAATGGGTGTTATCCCGATCGAACGCCCCCCAGCCACCGTTTTTCGACTGCATCCCCAAAAGCCACTCCAGGCCCCTTTCCAGGGCGAACTTCTTGGCCCTCTCCGGAAGCTCAACCCCTAAAAGGGCCATCAGCACCACCGCTGTGTCGTCGGTATCCGGGTACACGTCGTTATCGAACTCGAAGGCCCACCCTCCGGGCCTGGCCCTCGCGCGGACCTGCCAGTCGCCTCCGGTGAAGATCTGTTCACCTAAAAGCCACATCCCGGCCCTGACCAAGGCGGGGTGGTTCGGAGGAAGCCCGGCGTCCTGGAGGGCAAGCATAGCGAGCGCCGTGTCCCAGACCGGGGAAATGCAGGATTGCAAGCGAAAGCCCCGGGCGGGCTTATCGGTGACCAAAAAAGGATAACGCTTCAGGGTCTCCGCGGTGATCGCGTAGCGGGAAAAGCCCGCCAAGCCCCGCTTGATGGGCGGGGATTCCAAGCCGTACCCCAGGGAATAGAGGGCGATGAGGGAGTAGACCCAAGGGGGTTGGATCCCACCCCAGCAGCCATCGGCTTCCTGGCGTGCGAGGATCCATTCCTCCGCTTCTTTGAGGGCCAAGCGCCGTACCCTTGGGATGGGCCGGCGCGCGTATATTCTCAGGATGCGGTCCAGGGCATAGAAAAACCCGCCCCAAAAGCCTTTTTTGCGGGGAAGGCGGAGGTCGGCCCCCTCTCGACCCTTGGGGAAAAGCTCCTCGATCCTGGCCCGCGGGGGGAGGGGATACACGGGCTTCAGGGCCCGCAGGATGGCCAAAGGCAGGATCGTGGCCCGGGCCCAGGAGGCGAAGGAATAAAGGCTTCCGGGAAAGCGTTGGGGAAGGAGAACGAGTTCGGGCGGGAGCACCGGAGTGGCCTCCCAGGGCCACTCGCCCAGCAGGGCCAGCCAGATCTTGGTGAAGACGCGGGTTTTTTCCACCCCCCCGTTTTTGATAATCCACTCCCGGGCCTTTTGCATCGCCGGGCCTTCCGCATCCACCCCGGCCATCTTCAGGGCCAAATAGGCCTCAACCGTAGTGGAAAGGTCGCCTGGCCCCCCATACCAATTGGACCAAAAACCCTCCTCCCTCTGCTCGGAGAGGATCTCCCGGGCGATGCCCTCCCAAAGCTCTTGAGAACCGCTCCCCAGGATGTGGGTAAGAAAGAGGTGCTCAGCGGTGATGGTCACGTTGCTTTCCAGCTCTCCCCAAAAGTACCCCTCCGGGGCTTGATGGGAAAGAAGCCACTGCCCCGCCTTTTCGATGGCCCGCTCAAGATCGGCGGAGGAGATTACTGAAGCCGCCTTGAGCATGGGAGCTCACCTCCCTGAGCACGACCTCCATGAATTCCTCCACCAGCCGCTCCTCCGGGACCTTGGGACGGAGGACCTTCCCGTGGGCGTAGATCGTGCCGAATCCCTTGCCCCCGAGGATGGCGAAGTCCGCGCGTTCCGCCTCGCCCAGGCCGTTCACCGGGCAGCCCATGATGGCGATGGTGATGGGCACGGTGATCCCGGAAAGGCGCCGCTTCACCTCCGCGGCGATCCCGGGAATGTCGATGCCCGTCCGTCCGCAGGTGGGGCAGACCACGAAGGTTGGCCCCCTCTTCCTGAGGCCCAGGGCGCGGAGGATCTCCCAGGCCACCTCCACCTCTTTCACCGGGTCCCCGGGCAGGGAGACCCTGATGGTGTCGCCAATGCCTTCCTGAAGGAGGATGCCGATCCCCACCGCGGATTTCACGATCCCTTCAAGCTCCGGCCCGGGCTCGGTGATCCCCAGATGAACGGGCCAATCGCCCTCTTTGGCCAAAAGGCGATTGGCTTCCACCGTGAGGGGGACGTCGTGGGCTTTAATGGAGACAACGATGTCTTTGAAGCCTTCCCGCTCCAAAAGCTCAATTTCCCAGAGGGCGGCCTTCACCAAGGCCTCCGGGGTGATCTCTTTCTTCTCCCCAAGGAAGCGGGGGTCGAGGGAGCCGGCGTTGACGCCAACCCTGATGGGGACGCCCTTTTCCATGGCGGCGCGGGCCACCTCCCGGATCTTTTGGGGGTCCCGGATGTTCCCGGGGTTCAGGCGGATTTTTTCCGCGCCGGCGGCAATGGCGGCCAAGGCCAAGCGATGGTCGTAATGGATGTCGGCGACGATGGGCACGGTCACTTCTTTCTTGATCTCCCGGATGGCCTGGGCCGCGGCGAGGTCCGGAACGGCCACGCGCACGATCTCCGCTCCCGCCCGCACCACCGCCCGGATCTGCTCCACCGTGGCTGGAATGTTTCGGGTGTCCGTGTTCGTCATGGTCTGGACCACCACGGGGTTCCCTCCCCCAAGGAGAACACTTCCCACCCGCACAACCCTGGTCATATCCCCTCGGCGAGGACCGGGCGCAGGATGCGCGCGGCCCGCCCCAGGGCGTGGGAGCACCGCAAGGCCCGCCCGGCCCAAAAAACACAATGCCAACCCTGCGGCGCCTCCTCGAGGCAGGCGTCCAAAATCGCCCTTCCCACCAGGAACGGAACCCCTTTGGCCAAAAGCTCCCGGGCAAGATGGCTTGTCTCCATGTCCACCGCCACGGCCTTTTCCCCAAGGACTTCCTTTTCCTTTTGGGAGGTGAGCGTGTTCGCGGTGAAAAGGGGGCCGACCTTCGCGGCGGGCAAAAGTCTTTTCGCGCAGGAAAGAAGATCCGCATTTACGCGCACCACGCCCTCTTCATCGACAATGGAATCGGCCAAAACTAGGGTCCCAGGTGGAAGGTCCGGGCGCAATCCCCCCGCGTACCCCAGGATCACCACGCCCTTGGGGTGGCGGCGGTCCAAAAGCTGGCGCAAGCGGGCCCGCGCCTTTTGCCCCACCCCCAACGCGGCTTTGGGGCCGGGCACAAAGAGGAGCTCCGTGCGCAGCGCCCCCACCACTATTACCTCCGAAGAAGGGCCCATGGCCGATTCACCGCCTCAAGCACGCTTTGGGGCTCGAAACCCGAATGGAGCATGCACCCCGCGCACCGCGGGTCCTTCCCCGGCCCATACTTCCTCCAAAGCCCCGGATCGAGGACCTCCCCAAGGTCTTGGACGTGTCGGTCGGCAATGAGGTAGCAGGGGACCCGCCAGCCCAAGACGGTGTAGGTGGGAATGGCCCAGGCCGCGCACTCCCGGTACTCCCGCTCCCCCCTGAGGAAGGCGAGGAAGAAGGGGTTGTCGTAAAAGCGAAAGCCGTTTTCTTTGGCGAGCAAGGCCCGAAAGACTTTGATCGCCTCCTCCTTTTTTAGGAAAAGCTCCCGCGCGGGCACGGCCTCATAGGCATAGCCTGGGGAGATCATGAGCCCCTCCACCCCAAGGTCGGTGAGGAGGCGGAAGAGCTTGTGGAGGTCGGCGACGTCGGAGCCGTGGAACACCGTGGTATTTGTGGCCACCCGGTACCCGCGCCGGAGGGCCTCCCGGATCGCGGCCAGGGCTTCTCCAAACGTGCCGGGACGCCCGGTTATGTGGTCGTGGACCTTCTCCGTTCCATCGAGGTGTACAACAAAGCAGAGGCGTCTATGGCGCGGGAATTTCTCGAGCTTTTCGCGAAGAAGGAGGCCATTGGTACAGAGGTAGACCCAGCGTTTTTGTTCGATCAGCCCCCGCACGATCTCCGGAAGCTGGGGGTGAAGGAGCGGTTCGCCGCCGGAGAGGGAAACCACCGGAGCGCCCGCGATCTCCGCGGCCTTCAGCGCCTCCTCCACGGACAGGCGGCGGTCCATGACCCCCTGGTATTCCCGCACCCGGCCGCAGCCCGCACACCGGAGGTTACAAGCCTCAAGCGGCTCAAGCATGAGGACGATGGGAAACAGTCTCCCTTTTTGCGGCCACTTCCTCCGGGGAAGGAGGTAGCGGGCAAGCTCCCAAGTCATGGCCAACGGACGGCCCATCTCACGCCTCCCTTTTGGCGAGGAAGGAAAGAAGCTCCGTGAATTCCGCCCGGGCCCAGGGAGGCCAAGGAAGCTCCTGCGCCAGCTTCTCCGCCTTCCTTAAGCGCTTTTCCATCTCCTCCTGTGCCGCCTCCCTCGCCCCAAGTTCCCCAAGGCGCCGGAGGATCTCCTCCATGTGCCGTTCCGGCGCGCCAAGGAGGGGCAAGAGCCCAGGATCCCTCTCCAGGGCGAAGCTCACGGGAAAGGACCGCTTTTTCCGAAGGAGGTCGCTTCCCACGGGCTTTCCGGTTTTTCCGGGGTCGCCCCAGATCCCAAGGAGATCGTCCCTTATTTGGAAGGCGAGGCCCAGCTCTTCGCCCAAATCCTGGGAGAGCTTTTGTAGTTCGGGCCGGCCGGCGGCGAGGGCTCCAAGGGCCAGGGCGCAGCCCAAAAGGGCCCCGGTCTTCCGGCGGGCCATCTCCAAATACGCTCCCACCCCCAGCGTCTTTCCCTCCCCGGCGAGGTCCAAAACCTGGCCCTCGATCATCCGCAACGTGGCGAGGATGAGAAGCTCTTGAGCCCTAACTTTTGTGTCGCTTGGGAGTTCAGCCAAAAGGGCGGTGCGCAGGGCTAGGACCAAGAGGGCATCGCCCGCATTTATGGCCTGGCCAACGCCAAAGGCCTTCCATGCGGTAGGCCTTCCCCGCCGGAATTCGTCCCCATCCTGGATGTCGTCGTGGACGAGGGAGAAGTTGTGCACGAGCTCCAAAGCCGCGGCGAAGGGCAAGGCCGGCTCGGCCTCCCCGCTTAGGGCCTCGCAGGAAAAGAGGACAAGGCTAGGCCGGAGGAGCTTTCCTCCGAGCCCTGGCCCCGGAGAACCGTCGGGCTCGGCCAATCCCAAGGGATAGCGGATGAGCAGAGCCAAAGCTCCGCCCATCTCCGTGGCCTTCTCCAGGGCTTTTGCGATCAGGGGTCGATAGCGCTCAAGGATCATGTCTCCCGCGGGTTTATGGTGGGGACAAGCCCCAACCTTGTGGCGGCCTGAAGGAGCTCCCGGGTGGAATGGGCCCCGAGTTTGCGCATGGCCGAGATCTTGTGGGCGCGAATTGTGGTCACCGAGCGGGAAAGGAGCTCCGCGATCTCCGGGGTCTTCTTCCCCTGGGCCAAAAGGCGTACCACCTCCCGCTCGCGGGCGGTGAGGGGCAGGGCCGGCTCCACCGCGGGGAGGAGGTTTTCCCCCCGGGCCACCCGGCGCAGGGCACTAAGCAACTCCTCGGCGGGAGCGTCTTTGAGGAGGTAAGCGGAGGCGCCAGCGCGGGCGGCCTCCGCCCGCCACTCCGGCTCGTCGAACATGGAAAGGAGCGCCACCTTTGTTTCCGGGAAGCGGCGCCGCAGCCGCCGACATAGCTCCAGGCCAGAAATTCCCGGCAAAGCCACATCCACCACGGCCAAATCCGGCCTCGTTTTGGCCGCCATCGATATAGCGCATAAGGCCTCCGCCGCCTCTCCCACCACCACAAATCCCGCCCGGCCAAGGAGGGCGGATAACCCCTCCCTCACCACCGGGTGATCGTCCACCACCAAAACCCGCACGTTGCGCATCCTACCTTCCCCTGGGCTCAAGGCGATGGGGAATCCGTAGGAGTTTGCCAGCGCAGGGCCAAAGCCCGAAGCTCGGGAACCGTATGGCAACCAAGCTTCTCCTTGAGCTTTTCCAAATGGGATTCCACGGTCTTTGGGGAAATCCCCAGTTCCTGGGCGATCTGGGCAGTGCGCAGCCCCTGGGCCAGAAGGGAAAGGACCTCCCTTTCGCGGGAAGTCAAGCTTGCTTCTTTGGGAAGGAAGGCGTTTCCCCGGAGGACGGCGTCGATGGCGGAAAGGATTTCCTCGGGGGTGGCGGTTTTGGCCACGAATCCCTGGGCTCCCGCCCGCAGCGCCTCCTCGCCCAGGCCGGGCATATCCAGGGCGGTGAGGACGAGGATCTTCACCTCCGGGGCCCTTTCTCGAAGGCGGCGGAGGCCGCCCAGGCCCCCCGCGGGCATAACTAGATCCCAAAGTACGAGCTCCGGCTTTACCTCCTCCACCATCCTTAAAGCTTCCTCGCCGTCTTTCGCCTCGCCTACCACACAAAAGCCCGCGCGCGCCAAAAGCTTTCGCAACCCCTCGCGCACCAGGGGATGATCATCGGCTAAAAGGACGGTCCGCCGCATCCCTGCCAATCGTAGCGGTTTTCGCCATCCACATCCCTTTCACCGGATTTGCCCATGACCTGTGCCGGTGGAGGGTTTCCTCCGGATCCAAAGAGTCCGGTCCTCTACGGGGTCCAGCGATGCATTGGAGATGTAATCACACCCCTAAAATCTTGCGTTGCGCAGGGGAAGGCGAAAGAGGACGCGCGTGCCCCGGCCCGGGCCGGACTCGATGGAAAGGGTGCCGCCCAGAAGTTCCACCCATTCCCGCATGCCGGAAAGGCCAAGACCAGGCGTGGTCTTCGCCGGATCGAACCCACGGCCGTCGTCCCGCACTTCCCCAAAAAGCCAGCCGTTTTCCTCTTCCACCCGCACCCGAACGTGCTTGGCCTGGGCATGGCGCCGCACGTTTTCCAAGGCCTCTTGGATCACGCGGAAGGCCACGGTCTCCACAAGCTCCGGGTAGCGGGCCTCCTCGATCTCCGCCTCCGCTTGGATCCCGGAGGCGGAGAAGTTCGCAAGGAGTTTGCGCAGGGCCGGGCCAAGCCCGGCCTCGTCCAACAGGGGCGGGCGTAGCTCCCGCGCCAAATTCCGCAGGGCCTCGATCCCTTGGGCCAAGAGTTTTTCCGCTTCCTCCTTTTCTCCGGCGGCCAGGGCCCAGCGGGCCGCGGCGAGGATTTGGCCCACCTCGTCGTGGATCTTCCGGGCGATCCTTCGCCGTTCCTCTTCCTGGGCGGTGAGAAGTTTTGCGGAGAGCTTGGCCAAAGCCCGTTCCCGCCGAAGAAGCTCAAAATTCTTGCGCTCGTAAAGGGAGGCGAACGCCCGCACCGTAAACGCAAGGACGCTGTAAAACCCGACCCCGCCCACAAGGATGGTGGCCAGCACATAGGCGAGGTTCTTGTAAGGGGGCTCTTCAGCGGGGAAGGGGAAAAGATGGGCAATGACCCCGAAGTACTCGAGGAGGGAGATCACGGCATACCCGCCCACGGCGATGGCGGTGACCACATACCCCGCGTATTTCGGCAAAAAGAAGTTCGCGTAAATCACGGTAAAGAGGTAAAACAGGACCCCCACCCAGGCCACGCCGCCCAGCCGGTGCACAAGATAGGTGACGAGCACGGCCTCCGCGGAGAGAAACGCCGCATGCACGTTGTGCAGAGAGCGTACGCTCCTTTGGCGCCTGATGAGCCAGCCGAAGGGGACGGTGAGGAGGAGCCAGGCGAAGGGCACGGCGAAAAGGGGGTTAAAGGGGAAGCGAGGAAAACCGGTTACGGCCAGGGCCAAAAGGGAAAAAACCCCCAACGTGACGCGGCGCACGAGGATGGTGCGCTCGATGATGGCCCTGGTCTCTTGAAGCCTTTCCTCGCGCACGGTTCCAGGGTAACGCCGTGGGCCCTCGTTCTCAAAGGGTTGCCTTTGGGGAGGGCTTGGGCGTAGGCTTTCCCGATGCTTCCGGAGCTCTATTGTGGGGGTGGTGCGCGGGCGGCGGCGCGGCTGCGGGCCCACGCCCTCCTCTCCGGCCGTCTCGGCCCCCACCCCGATTTTTTCTCCCTGGAATCCGAGGGAAGGTGGCTGGGGATTGGAGAAGTCCGCGCCCTTGCCCTTTGGGCGCGCTACGCCCCGGTCGCCGGCCCAAGAAGGGTCGCCCTTCTTGGCCCAGCAGAGCGCCTCACCCCGGAGGCCGCCAACGCCCTCCTTAAACTCCTCGAGGAGGTCCCGCCGTATCTTGCCCTCATCCTCTATGCGGAAGCCCCGGATCGTGTAATTCCCACCGTCCGCTCCCGCTGTAGCTTGCGATTTTCTCCCTCCCCCAAAGAAGCTTGGCGCGAGGCGCTGCGCCGTGCAGGCTACGACCCAAGGGAAACGGGGTTCCTCCTCTCCCTTTGTGAGGAAAGGGAGGAGGAACTGGAGAATTTTCTCGACCCCAAAAGGGATGTGTTTCGGGAGTTGGCGGAGGCTGAGGAGGAAGCGCGCGGGTTACCCCTTCCCGAGCTTTTCCTGCGCTTTACCGGAGAGGCCGCGGATCCCTTGCGCCGCCGCGCCTTCACGAAAGTGATTTTAGAAGAACTTTTGCGCGCCCCAACTTTTCAGGTCCTGCGAGGGGCGGAAATCCTCTCCCGCACTGGGGCCATGCGGGATTTCCTTTGGGAGCTCCTTAAGCTTTTGCGGGAAAGGCTTGCGGAGGAGGACCTAAGGCACTCTCGGACCGTTTTGGCGTCGTGGGCGAGGAAGATCTCGCTGGCGCGGGGGGAGATGGAGGCGAACGCCAACCCCCGGTTATTAGCGGAGGTGGTGCTCCTTTGGCCGCGGAAGGGCTTAGAGCGCTAGTGAAAAGGATTTCCCCTTGGCCGGAGCTGCACGCCGCGGCCTGGGTCGGTCCAGTGGGGCTTCCCGGGGAGATCTGGGTGGAAGAGGACAAGCATGGTCTTTGGCTTGTTCGGGTTCTGCGTTCCCCGTTGAGAGAGCGCGTGGAAATTTCCGGCCGGCTCCTCCGGCCGGCGGGGGAGCAGGACTTTCACACCCATAGGGAGTGCCTGGCCGAGGCGGAGCGGCTGCGACAAAGGGCCCAAGATAGGGCCAAAACCGCGGGCTTCCCCCTCAAATTCAAAGCGGCCGAACTGGATTTAGGGAAAAATTTTTTGCGCCTGTACTTTTCGGCCGCCGCGCGGGTGGACTTCCGCCAGTTCCTCCGGGATTTCTCGGGGGAAATTCAAATGCGCGTGGAGTTAAGGCAGCTGGGACCGCGGGATGAGGCCAGGATCCTTGGGCTTCTTGGGCCCTGCGGCCGCCCCCTTTGTTGCCGCGCCTTCCTCACCCATCTGCGGCCGATCCCCTTGGAATTCGCGTTTGAACAGCAGCTCTTTTTGAATCCCGAGCGCCTTACAGGCGCATGTGGCCGACTCAAGTGCTGTCTTGCTTACGAGCGGGAGTTTTACCTCCAGGCCCTCCAGGGCCTTCCTGAGCCCGGCCAGCGCGTGGAGATAAACGGGCGCACCGGGAAGATCCTGGCCCATAACGTGTTTTCCCGCACAACCCAAGTGGAGTGGTCCGACGGCACCCGCTCCGACCTCCCCTGGGACGAGCTCATCGTTTAAAAGGGCTCCTGAATCCCTTCTGGCAGGATCTCCACCAAATAAGCTTTGAGGCCCTCGCCCAAAACCCCGAGGAGAAGATCGCCTTGTCGGTACACCCGAAAATTTTGGTCTCCTAAGGTCACGGTGCGGCGCTCCGCGGGGATGGGCCGGCCAAGCACCAGAAGTTCCACCTCTTCCTCCGGCCCGAGGACGAGGTCATAGGAGGTCCCTGCCCGCACATCCAAAAGCTGGACCTGGTCTTTTTCTCCCTCCCGGAAGATCGCGTCCCATGGGGCCAAAAGGTCGCGGTCAAACGGGAAGACTTTTTCCGAAATGGGAAAATTTTGCGCAAACTCCCGCGGCCCCTCTTGCCGGCGAATCACCACTTCTTCGCCGCTGAGGGCAAAAAGCCAGCGGATTTCCGAGGGCTGGCGCTGGGTGATCGTCCCGGCCAAGGGCGTCCAGTCCGGCGCGTAAAGGAGGTCGGCCTCCACCAGCACTTTTCCCCTCTCGTGCAGGATGCTTACCACCCGAAAGCCCGCGTCCACCGGGTAGATCCCAAAAATTTCCTCCCGCGCTCCGGTTTGGGAGAGGATGCGAAAAGTTCCCTCCTCGATGCGCACTCCCTCAGGTAGCTTGGGGAGCTCCGGCGGGCTTCCCAGGAGCAAAAAAAGCCCCACCACGATCACGCCGAGGATAAGAAGCTTCCAGAGGTCCATGGCCTATTTCTCCACATCCACAGGGACGATGCACAAAAACTCCAGAGGCTCTTGGGCGGTGTTTCTGAACCCGTGAAACTCCCCCGGACGAACGAAGACCACCGTCCCAGGGGCTATGGGAACGGGGCCGTCCTCGCCTAGGACCTCGCCTTGGCCGCGCAGGACGATCACCCCGTGTTCGTAGGGGTGGGTGTGGGCCGGGGTGTGCCCACCCGGGGCCAGCCGGAAGAGGCGGACCGCGAAGGTGGGCGCGCCTTCCTTTGGGCCGATGAGGACTTTCTTTACCACCCCCACGATGTCCTTTCCATCGGAAACATCCTGGGCCTCGACCTCCTCCATCCTCCTAACCAACGGCATTTTTCCTCCCTTCCACCGGGCGCACGATGAGGGGCACGTAGAGCTCATCGGGAGTGAGCCCGCCGTGGAGCCCGCGCAACTTGAACTCCTCGGTGGGCCAGAGCACGAACTTCCGGCGCCTGGAGATCACGATTAAATCGCCCATGAGGGCCCGCACCTCCGGGCGGACCTCCTCCAACCCCCATAAGTGCCGCCGCAGCCCCTCCTCCACCGGCAGAACCAGAAAATCCTCGGGAAAGAACTCGGAAAAGAACCTTTCCACAAGTCCGTCTTTTCCGCGCTTGAGGAAGAGGTAGGCGGCGCGGGGATCGCCCACCGGCGGCAAAAGCAAGGCCTCGCGCAGGGCCGCTTGGGCCGCACAGTTCACCATGTCCCGCTCCGGATCAGCTTCATAGAAGCCGTGGTCAGCGGTAACAAAAAGCACGAAATCCCGGGGGGCGGAGTGCAAAAGCCGCCCCAAAACGAAGAGAATGTGGGCCAGCTCCAGGGAGAAGGCCTCGGAGCGGGGGCCGTAGGTGTGGGCCAAGGAATCGGTGCTTGGCCAATACACGGCAAAAAGAGCCCTTCCCCCATTTTCCAGGGCCTCCCGCAAAAGCACAAAGAGGTCGGAGGCGGTGAGGAAGGGCACGATGCGGGAGACCCCTTGGTAGAGGACCTTGGATAAGCCGGAGTCGGCGATGAAGCGGGGGAGGAAAAGGATGGTGGGGATTCCGTGGGCGGAGAGGCGCTGGTAAAGGGTGGGGATGGACAGGATTTTTTCCGGGCTCAGGCCGAGTTTTTCCAGGGAATCCTCACGACCAGCGGGCGGGGCGAGTTTTATCATGTCCACAATCGTTCCCAGCTCCGGCCGGAAGAGCTTGTACCCCAAAACTCCGTGGACCACCGGGCTTTCCCCCGTGGACAGGGTGCTCAGGGCCGCGGTGGTGGTAGTGGGAAAAACGGAGGTCAGGGGAAGGTAGTGTCCGCCGTCCAAAAACGGTGCGAGATCCACAATGCCTTCGGCCCGTAAAAGCTCCAGGCGGCGCCAGCCAACCCCGTCGAGGATCACGCTCACCACCGCCCGGGCTTGGGGAAGCCCCAGCTCCTGGCATAGGCCCGGTTTTGGCGGACGAAGGCCAAAGACCTCTTCGATGGTGTGGGGGACAGCGGTGATGCAATAGCGCTCGTAGTGCGGACGTTCACCGCCCGTGTCCCGCTGGATGCGTTCGAAAATCTCTTGCCTTAACTCCATAGTGCCGGCATTATAGCCGCGGCGGGGGAATCCCCGGGAAAGGAGGTCTTCCCCGTGGCGAGCTGTCCGAATCTCAAGGAGAATTTGGCCCGCTGTCCCTGCACCTGGCCCGACTGCTCCCGGAAAGGGCGCTGCTGCGAGTGCCTCCAATACCACCTCTCCCATCGCGAGCTCCCAGCCTGCTTCTTCCCTCCGGAAGTGGAGCGCACCTATGACCGCTCGTTTGAAAGGTTCGCCCAAATTGCCCGATGAAGAATCGCCTGGTGGCCAAGATCCTCTATGAGGTGGCCGATCTTTTGGAGCTGGAGGGGGTGGAATTCAAGCCGCGCGCGTACCGCCGGGCCGCCCAGGCCGTGGAGTCCTGTCCCATCCCCATCGAGGACCTTGTGGCCCAAGGCCGCCTTCACGAGCTTCCCGGCGTGGGCGAGTCCATCGCCCAAAAGATTGAAGAGATCGTAAAAACGGGGAAGCTCGCCCTTCACGAGGAGCTCAAGGCCAAGTTGCCTGTGGATCTTTATGCCCTGACCCAGGTGGAGGGCGTGGGCCTAAAGACCGCAAAGCTCCTGTACGAGGCGCTGGGCGTGCGCACCCTTGAGGACTTGGAGCGGGTGGCGCGGGAGGGAAAGATCCGGGAAGTTAAGGGGCTTGGCCCCAAGATCGAGGAAAAGATCCTGCGCGGGCTTCAGGAGGCCCGCGGCGCCGAGAAACGCGAGCTTTTGGGCTACGCCCTCCCCTTGGCCAGGACCCTTCGCCAAAAGCTCCTCGCCACAGGGCTATTTAAACAGGTGGAAGTGGCGGGCTCGCTCCGCCGGGGCAAAGAAACGGTGGGAGATCTGGATCTTTTGGCCATCTCCGACCGCCCGGAGGAGGCCGCCCGCGCCTTCTGTAGCCTTTCGGAGGTGGAAGAGGTCCTGGCGCAGGGGCCGAAGAAGTCCTCGGTCAGGCTTTCCGGGGGCTTACAAGCGGATTTGCGCATTGTGCCGGAGGAGTCTTTCGGTGCGGCCCTGCAATACTTCACCGGTTCCAAAGCCCACAACATCCGGCTCAGGGAGCGGGCGGTGGCCCGCGGCTGGAAGCTCAACGAGTACGGCCTTTTTGACGAAAACGACCGCCTGCTTGCTGGGCGGACCGAAGAGGAGATCTACCGGGCCCTCGGCCTTTCTTACATCCCGCCGGAATTGCGGGAGGATCAAGGAGAAATCCAGGCCGCCGAGGCTGGGGCCCTGCCCAAGCTCGTGGAGCTTGGGGAGATTTTGGCCGATCTTCACGTGCATACCGACTGGTCCGATGGGAAGATGAGCATTTTGGAGGTTGTGGAGGCCGGGCGCGCCCGGGGGCTCCGCTATGCGGCCATCACTGATCATTTGCGCTTCGCCCAGGCCATCCCCGGCCTTTCCCCGGAGGAGCTCCGCCGCCAGATCGAGGAGATCCGCCGTCTAAACGAGTCCTTAAGGGACTTCCGCCTCCTGTGCGGGGTGGAGGCGAATATCGCCAGGGATGGGACGGTGGACGTTCCCCGCGACCTCCTTCCCGAATTGGACCTGGTCATCGCCTCCGTGCACACCCACTTCCGCTTGTCCAAAAAGGAGATGACGGAAAGGCTTGTGCGGGCGGTGGAAGACGAGGGGGTGGACGTTTTGGGGCATCCCACGGGAAGGCTTATAGGCGAGCGTCCGGCGTATGAGGCGGACTGGGACGAAGTCTTTCGCCGCGCGGCCAAGGCCGGTACAGCACTGGAGGTGAACGCGAACCCCCAGCGCTTGGACCTCCCCGCCGATTTAATCCGGCGGGCCCTGGAATACGGGGTGAAGTTCATCCTGGGCACGGATGCCCACGCCTCCGACCATTTGGCCTTTTTGGAGTACGGGGTGTTGACCCTGCGCCGAGGCTGGGCGGAATCCAAAGATGTTCTCAATGCTCTCCCGGTGGAGGCCCTCCTTTCCGCCCTGAAGAGGGGGCGTTAAGGATGTGTCGGATGCTTGGGGTGGTGAGCTCCAAGGCTTTTCCCATCCGAAGGTGGCTGGTGGAGGCCTCTCCTGGGCTTTTGGGGCTAAGCCTTTGGGGGAAGAACGCCCCTCACCGCGATGGGCTCGGCTATGCCTTCCGTGACGCGCGTGGCCAATGGAAGCTTTTTCGCTTTGGCCCAAAAACCCTAGTCCAAAAAGAAATTCCTGGCCCAATAAATTCGGAGGCCCTGATCCTTTTGGCCCACGCCCGAAAGTCCTCCCGGGAATACCAGGAATTTCGTGGGGCCCTCTATGCTCACCCCTTTTTCTACGACGGCGTTTTCCTATGCCATAACGGAACGGTGCGGGATGCCCACCGCCTAGGGGACTGGTTGGGCACGGATACGCGGAAGATCCTGCTTTGGCTTGCCAAAAGGTGGTGGCCGCGCACCGTTGCGCGGCTCAAAGGGTGTTTGGCCGAGCTTCTCCAGCTTCTGCAGGACTACACTGGGCTGAACCTCCTCATTTCCGATGGCGAAAATCTTTATGCGCTCTGTGCCTACAGAGAAAACCCGGATTATTTCACCCTGTGGGTTTGCGAAGGCGAGGGCTTTGTGGCGGTGGCTTCGGAGCCGGCGGACGAGGCCATGGCCTGGTATCCGCTAAAAAACCGCGAATTGCTCACTATTTTTCCCTGCGGCTCGTATGAACGCACAACGATCTTTTAGGCCCCTCATTCGATGGGGTCCCAGAGGTTAAGCCTTTGTGCCAGTCCACGGCAAAAGTCGCGTCTCCACGAAACTTAAGCTATACTTAAGCGGGGGTGGTCGAATGAAGCGAGATTTTGTGCGGTTTTTGCTCTTGTTGGCTGTTTTGGGCTTAGGCGTTCTGGCTCAGGACCAGGTGTTGCTCGAGGCGGCCAGGGCCGAAGGGAAAGCGGTGTTTTACGCTAACATCACGGCGGTTGAGCCCATCATGGCCAAGTTTTACGAGCTCTATGGGTTCCCTGCAGAATATGTGCGCATCTCCACGGACAAATTTGTTCCTACAGTTATGACGGAGTTTCTTGCCGGGAAACTTCTTGCCGATGTGGTACAAGGGCCTTTGCCCATTTTGCAGATTCTGAAGAAAGAAGGCGTACTGGGAACCTACGTTTCCCCGCAGAGTGCCAATTACCCGGAGTGGGCACGCGACCCAGAGGGGGTTATCCAGGTTTTCGGCATCGAGTACGTGTGCATTCTTTATAACACCGAGCTTGTCAAGCCGGGGGATGTGCCCACTTCCTATCGCGATCTAGCTGATCCTAAATGGAAGGGAAAAATCGTCATGCCCGATCCCACTACCCATGCTACCACTATCTCCTGGCTGGTGGGGCTGAAGGAAAACAATGTGTTTGGAAGCGAGGAGGAATGGGTGGCTTGGCTTGAGGGACTGGCGGCCAACGAGCCCATGTTCGTGGCTTCCTTTGGGCCTACCCCTGATCCCATCGCTCGAGGAGAGAAGGCTTTGGGGATTTCCATGCCCAAATACATCATCACAAAAGCTCCGGCGCCCCTTATGTGGGCCAATGTAAAGGAAGGTCTTTTTGGTTCCCCTCGGGCCATCGCCATCGTGAAGGACCCAAAACATCCCAACGCTGCAAGACTCTTCATCGATTTTTGGCTCTCCAAAGAAGCCATGCAGCTCCTTGCGGAGAAGGTTGGAGAGTACGTGCTCTACGCCGGGGTTTATCCTCCAATCCCTGGCATTGAAGGGGCTCAGGTGCGACCGGTGCGCGATCTTTCTGACGAGGAGATCGCATATTGGAGCGAGTTTTTCGCCAAAATCTTCAAGAGATGAAGAGGATAGGGGCGGGGGCTTAAACGGCCTCCGCCCTTTTTGCGGAGTCAAAAGATGCAGGTTGAGGTAACAAATCTCACCAAGGTTTTTCGTACAAAAACTGAAAGCGTCCGGGCTTTGGATAATGTTAGTTTCCTTTGCTCAAGCGGCAGGGTCCTCAGCCTTTTGGGCCCTTCCGGGTGTGGGAAAACCACGCTCCTTCGCTCCATTGCCGGCTTGGAAGAACCGGATACCGGCGAGATAAAGTTTGGAGAAAGGCTGGTTTGGTCCAAAGAAAAAAGGGTCAACGTTCCGCCAGAACGAAGGGACATTGGGATGGTTTTTCAGTCCTATGCCATCTGGCCTCACATGACAGTGTTTGAAAACGTGGCCTTTCCCCTCAAGGTCAAAAAGTTTACAAAGCAGGAAATTGAGCGGCGGGTGCGGGAGGTATTGGAGATGGTGAAACTCGCGGATCTCGAGGACCGGCCGGCCACGAGGCTGAGCGGGGGGCAACAGCAGCGGGTGGCCCTGGCCAGGGCCCTAGTGAGCAAGCCCCGCATCCTCCTTTTTGACGAGCCCCTTTCCAACCTTGATGCGAAGCTTCGAGAGGCCACACGCCATGAGCTCCGCGCGTTTCTCCTGGAGCTCAAGATCACCGCAATCTACGTGACCCACGATCGAGCCGAAGCTTTGGCCATCTCCGACGAGATCGCGGTAATGAACCAAGGGAGGATCGTGGCGCGCGGCGCGCCCAAAGAGCTGTACTTTTTTGCCGAAGACCCGTTTGTTGTGGACTTCATTGGCCGCGCCAATTTTCTAAGGGGGGTTTTCCTTGGCCGTGATGAAGGGGGCTACGCCCAGGTTCGCTGCCCCTTTGGGACCTTACGGTGTGTGGCCAGCACAAATTTTCCTCCGGGGAGTGAGGTCACAGTGGTGATCCGCCCCGAATCCTTTACGCTTACAGAAGAAGGGAACGTCCTTTCTGGCACGGTGGTCTCCGCGATCTTCACGGGAGAAAAGTTCGAGGTGCAGGCACGCCTGGATGGGAACATCTTGGTGCTTGCCGAGCTCGATTCCACGATCCCCACTGTCCCCCAACCGGGGGAAGCTATCCAGCTCAGGGTGGCGCCACAATGGTGCAGAGTTATTCGGGCCTAAGATTTTCCTCCGCGTTCACGCGGAAACTTCTCATCCTTGTCTTGATCCTCCTCGTTTCCCTTCTCACCTTGGGACCAGCGGTCATGCTCCTTTTGGGAAGCTTTTCCCAGCGGCTTGGGAGGATTGGTCCCTTCACTACCGCCAAGTATGTGATGGTCTATACTGACCCTGCCTTTCCCCGCATCATTGTAAACACCCTCATTTTTGTCTTGAGCTCCTCTACGCTAGCGACAGCGTTAGGAACAGTTTTGGCTTTTCTAAATGTGCGCACGGACATTCCTGGGAAAGGGCTTTTTCAGATACTTCCAGTTGTGCCCATGATGTTTCCCCATGTGCTTTTTGCCGCAGCGTGGATCATGCTTCTCAACCCATCTAATGGGCTCATAAACGTGTGGCTACGCTCTCTTTTTCGAGTCCCTTCAGGACCGATCAATATTTATTCCCTTGTGGGCATGATCTTCCTTGAGGGGATTTTGGATGTGCCGGTGACGTTCATGGTGGTGGCTCCAGCCATGTTCTCTTTCGATCCGGCTTTAGAGGAGGCAGCAAGGGTGAGCGGTGCCAGGTTTGGCCAAGTCTTGCGTCGCGTGACTTTGCCCTTGGTACAGCCAGCAGTACTTGCTGCGTTCATGCTTGCGGTGATCAGAAGCCTTGCGGCTTTTGCCGTGCCCCAAATGGTGGGCATTCCCGGTCGTGTACAAATCCTCACCACCTATATTTATCGGATCATCTCCATCGGCTGGTCCCCAGACTACGGCCGGGCTGCCGCTTTGGGCGTTTTGGTTTTGGTGGTAGCGTTAGTCTTGATGTACATCTACCGCAGTCTTACCGCGGAAAGTGAAAGGTTTGTGACCGTCACCGGCAAAGGTTATCGGCCGCGGGTGATCAAACTCGGGTGGGCCCGCTATCCTATTTTCCTTGGGGTGTTGCTTTTCTTTTTGATGCTGGTCGTTTTTCCCCTTGCAGTTCTTGTATACATGAGCTTCTTGCCGTATGTGGTGCCACCTAGTGCCAAGGCCTGGGAGCTTTTTTCGGTGGCCAACTGGGTCTACGTCCTCAGTGACTCCATAGCTGGTCGAGCTTTCAGGAACACCGCGATCCTCGCCGTGGTTGGGGCTACCGCCGGAGTCCTCCTTTCCCTCTTTGTGGCATATGTAGTTACTCGCATCCGCTCCAGGCTCGCTGCCCTTTTGGATTACCTCACTTTCATGAGCTACGCCTTTCCCGGGCTAATCATCGGCATCGGATTCATGTGGTTTTTGGTGCGCACTCCACTTTATGGGACGGTGTGGGCTCTTCTTTTGGCTTACGTGGGTACCTACCTGCCGTACGGGGTTCGTCCGCTTAGCAGCGCCTTTTTTCAAATTCACAGGGATCTCGAGGATTCTGCCCGCGTTTGTGGAGCAAGCTTCCTTGGGACTTTTCGGCGAATTGTGGTGCCCCTTGTTACTCCCGGGGCATTTGCCGCGTGGGTTCTTCTAGCTGCCATGTTCACGCGCGAGCTCAGCGTGGCCGCGGTCCTGGCTCGCCCGGGAAGCGAAGTTTTATCCGTTCAGGTTTTAAAATATGCTTATGATGGGCTTTGGGGCCGGGTCTCCGCTTTAGGAATTATCATGATCCTTCTTTCCACGACGCTTGTGACCCTGGCAAACGGTTTGCGGCGGCTAGTGGTCCGTAACCTCTGACAGGATTATAGATCTCTGCGTTGGTCAGAATATGTTCCCTTTATGTGCACTTTTTATGCGGTCCCTTGGAAACGCATCACCACTTTAGTTTTGGCCCCGTCCAGTTTTAAAAGGCCATAGCAGTAGAATTTGCTTTTCAAAGTGCGCTTTGATGGTTTTGTTAAGGGAGTAAAGGGCGGACATGCACTGCTTTTGGTCCTTTAGGGCCTCGTTCCACCTCAAACTCTACCTCTTGCCCTTCTTTTAGCACGAGCCTGTTTACCACGTCGTTTTGGTGGAAGAAGATGTCCTTTCCGTTCTCTTGGACGATGAACCCAAAATGCCTATCTTTATTGAACCATTTGACCTTTCCGCGCGGCATATTCACCCCTTAACCAGGAAATTTTGGTGGGCTTTTTACTTGGAATCTAAAGAAGCCAAGCAAAGAGGTCTCGGCCTGAGTTAGGGTTGCAGGAGCAGTACAAATCACTCGCTTCTGCTTCGCCTCCTTTTCGTCAAGGCCATATAATATTTGTGCTTTGAGGGTGAAGGAGGTGATCCAGGGGAAACAGTCCTAGTTGAGCGCAGGGAAAGCAAGGCCAATAAAAGGGGGTGAATCTGATGAAGAAGTTTTTGGTTTTAGTTGCGCTTTTTGTGGGCTTTCTGGGCCTGGCCCAGCAATATGGGGGCACAGTGGTGATTGCCTGGGGCACGGACGCCGTGCGACTCGACCCGGCGGACATGACTGACAACCCCTCAGAAACGGTGCTCCGCCACATTATGGATGGTTTGGTGGAATTCGACGAAGAGCTCAACATAAACCCTTGTTTGGCTAAATCCTGGGAGATTTCTGAGGATGGCACGGTCTATACATTCTATTTGCGCGAAGGGATTAAGTTCCACGATGGCACACCATTCAACGCTGAAGCGGTGGCCTTTAACTTCAACCGCATCATCACCCAAAATCTAAGGAGGACAGCGCTATTCAAGCCTTACATTGAATCCGTCACCGCTGTGGACGAATACGTGGTGGTGTTCAAGCTTTTTGCGCCCTTCGGCGCCTTCCTACACCATCTTTCTCATGGTGCGGCCCTTATTCAGTCGCCTACCGCCGTGAACACCTGGGGAGCGGAGGTGGGCAAACATCCCGTAGGAACTGGGCCGTTTAAGTTCGTGGAATGGGTTCCCGGTGATCACATCACTCTTGAGGCCAATCCCGAGTATTGGAAGGGCCGCCCCTATTTGGACCGCATCATCTTCCAAGTCGTTCCCGAAGCGGCAACCCGAGTTTTCCGAATCGAGAGCGGTGAGGCTCATGTGGCCACGCGCATTCCACCCACGGAGGTCCCGCGGCTCCAAGCCAACCCTAACATTGAAGTGATGGTCCGACAAACCCTGCGGGTGATATACATCGGCATGAACAACCAAAAGCCGCCGTTTACCGATGTGCGGGTCCGGCAGGCCGTGAACTACGCCATCGATAAAGAACTTCTCTGCCAAAGCATCCTCGGAGGCTACGCCGATCCTGCGGATTCCCCCTTAGCTCCCTTGACCTGGGGTTATTACTCCACCGGATAGGAGGCTACGCCGATCCTGCGGATTTCCCCTCCACCGGCGGCTTCCCCTATGATCCGGAAAAGGCCAAAGCGCTCCTTGCGGAGGCCGGCTATCCCAACGGGTTTGAAGCGACCCTCTATACGCCAAAGGGGCGTTACCTCATGGATTACGAGACCGCTTTGGCTGTGCAAGCGATGCTAGCAGAAGTAGGGATTAAAGTGCGCGTTCAGGTTATGGAGTGGGCGGCGTACCTCAGCATGTTGGAGCGCCGCGAGCAAGAGATGTTCCTTTTGGGTTGGGCTCCTTCCACTGCAGATGGCGACTGGGTTCTGCGCCCACTCTTCCACTCCGCCAACTGGTCGCCGCGCGACAATAACGCCCTTTACGCCAATCCCGAAGTGGACGCCCTAATTGAGCAGGGAATGAAGGCCATGGGGCAGGAGCGCTATGAGCTTTATAAGAAAGCCCAAGAGATCATCGTGCGTGATGCGCCCTGGGCCTTCCTTTACGTGCTCAAGGACATCAATGCCTACACCAAAAAGCTCCACAACGTTCAATATTTGCCGATCGAGATCCTCCTTGTGAAGAACGCCTGGCTTGGGTGAATGTGAATGGGCCCCACCCGCTTTGGGTGGGGCCCGTTTCTTTGTTCTAGAGATGTTAGCGTTCTTCGTGCGTCGCCTTTTAATGCTTGTTTTTGTGCTTTTTTCCGTGGTCACCCTGGCGTTTTTCGTCATGCGCCTAGCGCCGGGGGATCCGGCGCGGATCATCGCTGGTTTCGACGCACCATACGAGACGATCGTGGCCCTACGGCATGAGCTTGGGCTTGACCGGCCCGTAATCGTGCAATATGCCCGATATTTAGGGGCCCTTTTTCGCGGGGACTTTGGACGTTCCTACAACACCCGTCGACCAGTTTTGGAGGAGCTGGGCTGGCGCTACAAAAATACCTTGATCCTCGCTATCTGTGCTGTCTCCCTTTCCACCTTTTTGGGTCTGACCTTAGGGGGTCTTTCCGCTTTTAAGCCTTACTCCATTTTCGACAATTTTGTCATGATCATCGCCCTTCTTGGCGTATCCGCTCCCATCTTCTGGTTGGGCGTCATCTTCATGTGGGTTTTTGGGGTGAAGCTTCGGTTGCTTCCCACCGGAGGCACAGGGACAGTCCGCCATGTTATCCTTCCCTCCTTGACCCTGGGATTGGCCTTGTCCGCGGTGATTGCGCGCATGACACGAAGCTGTCTTTTGGAATGCTTGGGGCAGGACTATGTACGCACCGCGCGGGCCATGGGTTTTGGGGAAAGGTCTGTGATCTTTCGCTATGCCTTGCGCAACGCCCTTATTCCAGTAACCACCGTGGTGGGCCTGCAGCTCGGTTACTCCTTGGCTGGGGCAGTGCTCACCGAAACCGTGTTTGCTTGGCCAGGCCTTGGACGACTTTTAGTTGATTCCATATTCGCTCGGGATTATCCCGTGGTGCAGGGATGTTTCATCTTTGTGGCCTTCACCTTTGCCCTCACCAATTTTTTCGTGGACGTCCTTTATTCCGTGTTGGACCCGCGTATCCGCTATCACTAGTCATGCGCACCATAAAGACCATCTTTCGCAACGTTGGTGCCACCCTTGGCTTTTTCGGGGTTTTGGCGTTCGCGGTTGTTGGGATAACTGCCCCGTACATTGCTCCGCTTGATCCAAACAAGCAAAACTTAAGGGCCATTTTTCGGCCGCCCTCGCGGGAGCATCCATTTGGCACAGACCAATTTGGCCGGGATGTACTAAGTCGGGTTCTGTGGGGAGCACGCACTTCCCTCATCGTGGCCACAAGTGCTATCGCCTTGGCCATGCTTGTGGGAGCACTCACCGGTGTTGTTGTGGGATACCGCGGCGGATGGCTGGATGAAATGGTGATGCGCTTTGTCGACGTTCTTTTGACCTTCCCGGACATTTTCTTGGCCATCATCATCACCGCTGTTATCCCACCTGGTTTAGGAACAACAATCCTCGCTATCGCTGTGTATAACTTGCCTCAATTCATCCGGGTAGCACGCGCTGCAGCTCTGAACGTGCGGGAGAACGCGTTTGTGGAGGCGGCTAAGGCAAGCGGCGCTGCCGCTAACTACATTGTGTTTAGGCATATCCTGCCCAATTCTTTGGCGCCGATTGTGGTTTTGGCCACACTGCGCACGGCGGCTTCTATTCTGACCGCAGCGGGGTTGAGTTTTTTGGGGTTAGGGGTGCAGCCTCCTACGGCAGAGTGGGGTACGATGGTCAGCGAAGCACGGGTTTATATCGTTTCCGCACCTTGGACCAGTATCTTTCCCGGCCTGGCCATTTTCTTCACCGTGCTTTCCTTTAACCTTCTTGGGGATGGGATCAATGATGCGTTGAACCCGCGCCGACGGGCATTCCGCGGATGAAAGGAGGTCCGGATGGTCAGCTCCTCCGAAACGCTCCTTGTCCGTAACGCCAATGTGTTCGCTCCCCAACCTTTAGGCCTGCGGGACATCCTTGTGGTCGCCGGAAAGATCGTTTTCATATCTGACGCCATTGAAAAGCCCTATTGGGTGGAATGGGAGTTTGATTGTCATGGCCAGTACGTTATTCCCGGGCTTATTGATCTGCATGTGCATTTATTGGGCGGAGGCGGTGAAGCCGGTCCAGCTTCGCGGCTTCCGGAAGTGACTTTTACAGAGCTTGCCCAGGCAGGGATCACTACCTGTGTGGGTTGCTTAGGAACGGACGATGTTACACGGCATTTAGAGGACCTTTTGGCGAAGGCACGGGCCTTGGGCGCACAAGGTATCACAGCCTATATCTACACGGGATCCTATCACATCCCACCCGTCACTTTGACTGGTTCAGTGAAACGCGATCTTGTACTGATTCCGGAGGTGATCGGTGTCGGGGAGATAGCCCTTTCCGATCATCGCTCTTCTCAGCCCACATTGGAGGAGTTCGTGCGGGTAGCGGCGGAGGCCCGTGTCGGCGGAATGCTTGGTGGCAAACGGGGAGTGGTGCACATTCACGTGGGAAGCGCTCCCTTTGGGCTTGAGCTCCTCTGGCAGGCTGTGAAAAACACGCCCCTTCCCATCTCCCAATTTCATCCTACTCACGTGAATCGAACGCCAAAGCTTTTGGAGGAGGCGGTGGAATGGATAAGAGCGGGAGGAACGGTGGATTTAACGGTGCCAAGCAAAACGCTGACTTGGGAGTTCGTGAGCGCTGTGCGAAGGCTAGCAGAGGCCGATCCTAATTGGGAGCGATTCACGTTCAGCTCGGACGGAGGTGGGTCCATGCCCAAATTTGACGAGCAGGGCCGCCTCGTTGGGTACGCCGCGGGCGAGGTGCAAGCCCTCTGGGAAGCGGTTAGAAACCTTTGTGGAGAAAGTTTTCCCTTGGAAGTTGCGTTGCGGCCTGTCACGATAAACCCGGCGCGCATCCTTGGCATCGAGAAAAGCAAGGGAGAAATTAAGGTTGGGAAGGACGCCGACCTTGTTGTTTTGGATGAAGACCTTCGCGTGGTGGCAACGATCGCCAAAGGCAAAGTGGTTTACTCCGCCATTCCATAAAAACATAAACCGCTGCCATTC